>Ga0065711_1036504_pt1 | contig 20916 bp, 4 predicted proteins | sample Hoacrofraction12_FD_59098 | JGI IMG/M metagenome (GOLD analysis project Ga0065711, IMG submission 59098) | Hoatzin crop microbial communities from Cojedes, Venezuela - Epithelial fraction 12 v2 (version 2) | ecosystem: Host-associated > Birds > Digestive system > Esophagus > Crop | place...
CCCCCCCCCCCCCTTTATGTTTCTCTCAGTGACCCTGGTGGAGGGATTGAGATGTCTGAGTTCATACGAGAAGCAACTCCCCCCGTTGGCTGTAGTTCACGCAATTCTTATGCTGGGGTAGATCCAAACAACCAGGTAAGAATTAAAGCTACTGCAGTTGTTGCTTTAGTACTGCTGGCTTTGCTGATTTTTGTCGTATTGTTTTGCTTTTGTTTTTAAATTGTATTAGGATAAACAACTTTCTGTGTTTCTTAACTGCTTTATTAGGGTGGCATTGCACTCTCCCAGCTGCATAGCTCTTGCTCGTCCCATCTTGTGTTCATTTTGGGAATCTCTAGATTTTATAAGGCAGCCTACTGTATCATCAGGAAGTATTCCTTTTTGCTCAGTTACCTTTCTTCTGATTTAGTAAATCAGAATGGCTCAGAGCATGGTCATATAAGTACCGAGACCCACTGTGATGGGCTTCCCTCTTCCGTTTGGTATCAGTTAACTGTTAGCTCAAGCTGTAACTTCCTCCTTATGTTCTAACTTTGTTTTACTCCCTTACTTTTTTTCGATCTGTCATTTAGATGCTTAATTGGCAAACTTCAGTTGTGCTGAATTTGAGGAGGCTTCTGTTAAGTCTTCTTAGAACATATCTAGTGCTGATTATCTTACTATTGCAATGCTAAATGGCTTTCTGAAAGTTATTATTCCTGACAATTCAGACTCTGCAGTCAAAACTATCTTGCTTTGTACTTTAGCAAATTAATAAAGCGGTAGAAATGGAAAGACTAGAACTGTTTATTTTTGGATGACCTCTACAAAGTCTTTGCTATTTTGACACTTCAAAAAGGGTGGGAAGAAAGTAATAAATAGGGGCTACTGTGCACCAGATGGAAGTGCTGAGGAACTGGGCATTATTAGATTTTTAGTGTAACTTTATTATGCTCTAGTTGCCTTGTAATTTCACTGGGGAAGTTGCTCTGTTTCCTTATTATGTCTGCTAGGTTTATGCATTCAAATACCATAGTGCTGCATGTGCAGCTCCTTCCATTTGGCTTGTGATGTTGAGCCAGTCGTGACATCTTTGTCCTACCAACATTTTATGAGGACAAGTAGATTGACTGGCCAGACTGTAAGGTTATGCTGACAATGAGCAATGCAACGTTATATGAAAGATACAGAAGCTATTTTTGAGTGAGGTGGAAATCCTTGGTGTGGTATTAGAATATCAAGTCCTTCTAGTTAGCTCTCTGAGCAAGCAGTATATAATGTAGTGCAGTGTTATGTTAATGTTGATATTTTATCTGAATAATGCTCTGTTATGCAGCAGAGAGAGTCTTGGAGGTTTTCTCCTTTGAAGAGAGCAGGTATTTGGTGGTGTTAAAAGGAATAGGAAGCAGTGGTCCTTGTAGGAAGACAGAACTAGGCTGAGGATCATATTTCTTTAACTGTTTTTTGGTAAAAAAAAATTATTCCAAACGTACTCATGACAGTTTTATTGTTAAAGCATGCGAAGAAGCTATGTGTTCTCTCCTGTGTGCTTTAATGCTGGCACTATAATGCAGTTAAAGCTACTGTGAAAGGTAGCACAGTGTTGAAAATGTGTTTTTGCTGATAAAATTAGTGCGCAGTAGTCCCTTGTGATTGAATTTGCAGCATCAAAAGGGTATGTGAACTGTAAGCATCTGAGTTCTGTTCAGTTTTTTGTGTGAAACAGTTTTCCCGTGCTGATGCATTTGCATTTAGCTACAGCATTCAGCAAGGCGTGTTACTGAAGGGGGAAAAAAAGTTGAAACACGGCAAAATGACTGACTAAAAGTGTGCATGGCAGTGTAGTGAGGAAAATGCATTTAACAAGCTCCAGCTGCTTTTTTTGCATTACACACAGCAAAGACATTGTCTTGCTGTAGTACGGCTGAATAAAATCTGCGCACAGCTTCAGATTACCTTAAATTTGCTGTGCTTACAGAGAAGAATTAGTGGAATTATGTTCTCTTTTCCCCAGAGTCATCTGAACTAGGATTTTTGAGCATCCCAACAAGTAGACAGTAAAATCAACTTGTTAGTATCTTGGCTTCAGATTTTGCCTTTGAGTGCTCTTGTATCTTATTTCTGAGTGTTTTAATTGAGACATGCATCTTTGTGTGCTTTTCTGAGTTCTTTGAGAGGGGTGATACTGAAAATCTTACTGAAGGAAAGACTAAGTTCTCTTTAGCAGCTCTGCAAAGTAATCTGCTAGAGATGACAGGATGTGCAATAAAGGGAGACTGCAAACCTAAATGGCTAGCTAGTTTTTGTACGAGGAGGTACATGCATGCTGGCTAGCCATTGAACATGGATGAAAAGCAGATACTATAACTTTGAAATGTGGTTGTAACTAATATCCAAGAGCAGATCAACGAATCCTGCGCAGTCTTTTACTAACCAGTTTACTTGCTTTGAGGTAACTGTAATCTGTGTACTCGGAAGCTGTCTTCAAAAGAAAAATTGCATTTGCAGGAATGAGAAGGAGGAATAAGATACAGCAGAATGATTAGGTTAAATTGATTTAAGTTTATTCAGCTGCCAGCAAGGATCATCCTGCCATATCCCCCTGTTCATACTGCTGCCACTTTCCATATACCAACACTTAGGTTCTTGAGGTTACCTGGTCATTGGACCAACTCTGAAAGACCTGAAAACTAACCCTGGTAAACATATGTGTCTTCCAATGGGAGCAATTTCTGGATTTAGCGTGGTGTTTACTGTGTTGAACAGAAGTTTTATATTAACAAGGTGTTTTCTTTAAGCGTTTAGGCAACTGTGATCACTGCATTAAACATTCAGCTTTACAACAGCAGTTATTGGTGTACCACCACACTATTAGTTTATTTACACTTTAAGTATTTTAAAGGAAAATTCCTAGATTAGAAACTGTTTTTAAAATCAGCACATGAAAAACTCCAGGTACATTGGCTAGAAAACAGAGTAATGCGGTCATATAGTTGGATGTGTAATTAGATGCCTTGTCATCTGCAAACATTCGGAGTTGGAAAGGATTTTACAGCACTGTGCTATTGGATGCTTTTGTGCCTTTAAAAATCTCTTAGGTGTATAGGCAAATGCATGCATTGCAGTAATAGGAAACAACAGTTGGGTAATTCCTGAAAGTTTACAACTTTTAACATAATTCCCTGTTTCTAGGTTGGATCTGGGTTATCTCGTCTGGGAACAGCAGCAACCATCAAAGGTGAGATTTTTGGCTACTGCTGAAAATTACTTTGTGCTAGCACTGGAAATAAGTATTGCTTACTATGTTGTTTCCAAATACTGTCTAGCGTGTTCATCTTCAAAACATTTTTGTGATCTAAGTACAGCATTATTAGTCAGAAGAAATCTTCCTTGGAGTTACAAATTACGTGCTTAAAACACTAGGGGAGACTATCCTGGAATCTCTGCTCTGTTTTCCATGTAACAACAGGTTTTTCTTTTGCTTGGAAATGCAGAGCTAAGGGGTTGGTTTAAGTGGACTTTTCCCTACTATTTTGAGTTCTGTGTAACCAATTGCCCTCTGGTATTGCATTTCAATGACTTGATTATTTCTAGTTGCTTGGCATCTAGCAGAACTATTGTCCAGGACAGCCCTTGTGAACTCCTGAGATGAAAAGATAAATTATATGTAATATGCTAAGTTACTATCTTGTAAATCTATTAAGCCAATAATAAGACAAATGAAAATGAGGTGTGAATTTGTCATCTTCCTGATCCTTTTTATACTGTTACCTTTTTTATCTTTACAAGTGTTTTGTTACAATCTACTCCTCGCTTTTATTGGCAGCCATGCAAAAAGGAATATTCAAATAGGTATATATTTAAGAAAAAAAAAAAAAAATCTTTATTTCCATTGGGTTCTGTGTAAGATTCATTTCCAGTTCTTCATGGAAGATCTGTGTAGTTGAATGAAAACCTTCTTATATACAAAATAAAAGAACTAGAGTAGACAATACTTGTCTCAAAAATAAATGTTGTGTTTCTTGTAATTATTGTTGTTTACCTTCAGATGAAGAAATAAGTCTTTCATGACAGGTGAGAAATCTGCAGTGCATGTAGATGTATGTATTGATACTTTGAGAACTAGTACTCTTCTTTCTTAAAATTCACAGGAGATACTGACACTGCCAAGACCTCTGATGATATAAGTTTAAGTCTTGGCCAGAGTTCTAGCCTATGTAAAGAAGGGAGTGAAGAACAAGGTAAAATTTCTTCTTATGCATATTAAACATGGTATTTTGTTACCAAAGACCCTTCACTTAACATGCTGAATAAATTCATGCGATTTGTTGGCAGACTCTAAGAAAAGCTATCTTGAAGCTCTGTGTATTCTTTCTTAATTACTTGAAGTTCCTGGGATACATAGCTTGAATACTTTAAACTTTATTCTTTGGTTGAGTGCTTCTTGTTCTGGCGTCTTCCAGCCCATAATAAATATTTACTGCCTCCTTAGTGCTGAAAGATAGCTAGCTTACATGTCTCTAGACAATCTCTCTCATACTGAAAATGGCCTGGGTTCATGGACTTCATTGTAGATTAATTTGCTTGCTTTCCAGTACAGCCAAATAAATGTTTTTTTTAAATTGGGCATACTTTTCGGTAAAGTGAATAATCCTGTGCAGAGTTCTGTATTTCTGGAGCTATAGACTGCTTCTAATATGCAAGCTATCAGAGTTTTGTAATTTTTTTTTTCCCTAGTATGTAAAGAAACTGCTAGCTTTTGTTCTTCAGTTGTCCAGTTTTGTTTCAGATCTCATTTTTCATTTAGCTGCATTGCCAGGAAAAAATCTGCTTGGACTGAAACAGAGCATAAAAGTGTAGGGAAATATTTTGTTTGCTGATTTTAAATTGCCTGGTGATTAGCAGGAAGTTAACTCTGGGCATACTATAGTTCTTTTTGGTTAATCTAATCAGACTGATGTTTTCCTTTCAGTCGTTACTCTGCGATTCAGTGCAGAAAATATGTTTAAAAGAGGGTTACAGGTGGCCATGCTGTTGTAATAGGCAGCAGGGTTCTAGTACTTTCACCGGAGTAGCAGAACTATTTGTGTCTCTGAAGTTATTACATGTGCATATACACTCTACAAAAATTTAGCAATAGTAGTAACTGATCTTGGTCTCCAGATCTTTAATTTTTAGTGACAGTACCAAAAAGGAAAGTAGCCTGACTTCCAATACTACTTGAAGGGGGACACTTTTGCAGGAGACTGCTTGTGATGGATAACAGAAACAATTGTTCTGACCAAGACCTAGCAGCAAATTGTTATGATTTGCTTCAACAGCACCAGTTTTAGAGGTAGTAAAACTCAGTAACTTCATAGGGAGTTTCATTATAGTACCAATAGACCCATGCCAGTGCCTGCATCCATGCAAACTGTGAGCTTGCTTGGTATCTGGTAGGAAAGGTGATGTTAGTTGGGTTTTTTGTGACTTCAAAGTTAATAGGGTTTACTCTGTTTGCTTTAGTAATTTTAAAGTTTATGTGGAAACAGTTTACTGCATGTAGGAAATAAAACAAAAGGCAGAGTACGCTTTTTATTTAAGAATCATAGAATGGGTTGAGTTGGGAGGGACCTTAAAGATCATCTAGTTCCACGCCCCCTGCCAAGGGCAGGGATACCTTCCACTAGACCAGGGTGCTCAAAGCCCCATCCAGCCTGGCCTTGAACAGTTCTGGGGGGGCATCCACAGCTTCTCTGGGCAACCTGTTCAGTGCCTCACCACCCTCACAGTGAAGAAACTTTGGGATATTTAAAAACATTCAAGTCTGAAACACATGAGTGATAGAGGAGGTTGGGGACTTGTAAGAATCGTATTGTCTTTTGTTAGCTGCTAAGATTAAGCTGGTGTTGATGGTTTCTTTTTTTTTTAATAAGAAAAAGTCTGTCAGGTTTGCCCAGATGCTAGGAAATCTTTTAAGTGGTAATGTGATGCATGGTACTAGCAAACGGATTTGTCAGTTTATTTACTTTATCTGATGTAAACAAGCAATATTAAAGCAGATTGTCTAACTTCCATGAACATTCTACATGAATATTTTTAAATATGTACTTAAACAGATTTGACAAGTGATCGGAAGCTTTTTCGTCTGGTGTCGAATGACTCGTTTGTCTCCATCCAACCTTCATTATCCTCTGGACAGGATTTACCAAGAGACAACAGTGACAAAGTGTGCCTCTCGAACAACCAGCTTGTGGACCAGTCTAAAAACAGTGCATGTGACACAGAAGTAGCTTCGCTTATAACTCTGCATTCTCACTCCTATAGGAAGGATCATAGACCACGAGGTGTACCAAGGACTTCTAGCTCTGCTGTTGCTTTTCCAGATGCTTCACTAAATGACTTCCCTCTCTATCAACAAAGACGAGGACTGGATCCTGTCAGTGAGTTAGAAGCTTCCAAGCCCCCTTCTGGATCCAGAGAGTCCTTGGCTGAGAACTCTTGCATTTCAGGAGTCTTTCAATTAGATGACATTCTGAAAAGTAGCAGCCCTCAACCATTGGCTAAGAGTGGGAAGAGCAAATCCTTGAAAGCAGACAAAAGTGTGGACAGTCTGAGAAGCCTGAGTACTAGAAGCAGTGGTTCGACAGAAAGCTACTGCAGTGGGACTGATCGTGACACTAACAGTACCATCAGTAGCTATAAAAGCGAACATACTAGCTCAACGCATATAGAAAGTGTATTGTCGGAGCACGAGGAGGAGTCTCCTAGAGAAGAGAAAAATGGTAGTAAGAGAAAGGACTGTGGTGTTGACTCGGAGGATGACAGTAGTTCTACTACTGACAAAAGGACTAGTAGCGAAAGGACTGCTGTGGAAGTGAGCACTAGCAATGGTGTTCAAGAGGTAAAGGGTTCTAATACATCTGATGAGATGCGCGGTCAGAAAGGTCTCAGTGCCTCTGCTTCAGAAGAGGCCAATAAGAACCCACATGCCAATGAATTGACTACGCAAGCTGACAGGCCCCCTGGGAAGTCTGCTGAACAAAGAGATGAGCAGAGTGAGAAACTAGCTGTGTTAGTAGATTCAAGAGCTTCTAAAGAAACAAGTGGGAAACAAAAAGAAGGAGACGTTCGGCCAAAATCTTCTAGTTTAATACATCGAACAGCTTCTACCCACAAGTCCAGCCGGAGAAGGACAGGAAAAAAGCGGGCTAGTAGTTTTGATTCAAGTCGGCACAGGGAATATGTTTCCTTCCGAGGCGTATCTGGTACTAAACCTCACAGTGCTGTGTTTTGTCACGATGAGGACTCCAGTGATCAAAGTGACTTGAGCAGGACATCAAGCATGCATTCAGCTCACCAGTTCAGCAGTGATAGCTCTTCCAGCACCACCTCCCACTCATGCCAGTCTCCTGAGGGAAAGTACAGTGCTCTAAAGACCAAATACATTTCTAAAGAACGTGGGGGCACAGACCCTGAAAGCGCTTACAAAACCCATGTAAGCTCTGAAGGATTTAGCAAAAAACGATCTACACGTCGGACTTCTAGCACAAACAGTGCCAAGAATCGGGCCAGAGTATTAAGCCTGGACAGTGGTACTGTAGCTTGCTTAAATGACCCAAATAGTTTAATGGCACCAGGTAACATAAAACAGTTAACCACTTCAAAATCTGATTTGGAAGCCAAAGAAGGAGAGGTGCTAGATGAGCTATCTCTGTTGGGAAGGGCTTCACACTTAGAGTCAGTCACTCGTTCTAGGAATAGCTTGCCAAGCCAGGCTACGTTTCCTGAAGGGGAAGAGCAAGAATCAGCAAGTGGAGGTAAGTAAATGACCTACCAGAAGTATCTTGCTGTCTTTTGTTGATGAGTCTGGTATCTGTGATTTAAGCTACGACTATACTTGGGCGTCTTCCTGTTTCTTTGTTCTTGCCCAGTAAAACTGACAAAGCATTTCCTTCATAATCTCTTGGAAGATCTACAGAAATGGGAGTTGGATTCAAACAAATATTATGAAATCTGCAGGTAGAGGTGTTCTGGATTTGTAACTGGCAGTCCTCGTTAACCAGAGCTGTATCTTAAAATGGTGATTTGTGATCAGATCAGACCTGCTCCATTGTATTACTCAAACTTCAAATTATATGTACTACTTTAAAAGTCAACAATAAAAGAGAGACTGATTTTGTTTGAAAGATTGTGCAGTGTAGAAAATTGGGAACATGGAAGTGATTGTTTGAAGTTACTGCTGCCTTTTAGATGAACTCTCTGGCATGGCTTGAGGTGGTATCAAAAAAAAACAACCTAGAACCCATACCATGCTGCCTTGAATTGTCCATTCTTACTATGGCCTGGTTACTATGCTGAATTCTCCTACGGATTTGATTTTGCTTAGCCTTGCCATTGTTGGCTAGACAGTGTTGTTCAGAATTGTTTTTTTTTCTCTTATTATGAGAACACAATAACCTTCCTGTGCTGGAAAGGAATGTATTTTTTCTCTTACTGTCCATAACTATTGCTTTGCTTGGTGTAATGTAGGTACTAAGCTTACCTGTAGTAGCTGATATTAACATAGAGTAATAGGGGCATTTATAAAAAATTTCTGGAGCTCTTAATAGTTTTTTGTTTATCACTTGTTACGATGTTTCAGTGTCTTTTCTTGGTTAGCTATATTGACTGCCTTAACTGGAAGGCTTTTTGTGTCATGGAAGATAAGTGGGTTTAAAATATATTTTCAGAGTATTATGGGAGGATTGCTAATTACCTCAGTCTGACTTTTGTGATTGTTTGAGGGGAATACCACCAGATAATCTGGATCTTGTTAGCTAAGCATGCAAATGCTTCATAAAATTGTATTTTAGATCAAGGAGTAGATATTTTTTAAGAAATTGTAGCAAATTTACTGTCCTTGTTATTTAGACTGCCTAAGCAAAGTATAGTGACTCTTCCATCTTAAAAGGAGAGACTTCCAACATTCGGCGAGATATGACCAATAGTTCTTTGTGGCCCCCCACCGATGTAAGAACAGACTCTAAAAATCAGTACAATTAATTTCTGGGGGAAATAAAGTGTGCGACACCTGAAATTCAGCTGTGCGTTGATTACTGATCAAATTTGACTGATTTACAATTATCTCAGACCTATTCAGATGCCTTCACTTAAATGCATATATTGGTACTTTCCATTATTCCTAGTAACAGAGTTCTGCAGTAGCTTTAATAAAAGAGTCCAGGTTGCTCTCTTAGTACTAACTGCGTAATCGAAACACTTAACACATGTTCTTATTATAGGTTAGTGACAGCTCCTCTTCATGTCTACTGAGAGTAATTTGACTAATAAAAAGTCTGCTTTATGTATTTACCATTTTGACTCTGTTCTCCTTAGCACAAGATTTAGTTTCTTTTTTGTTTGTGTTATTACAGCTTAAAATTGTTAAAGTTCTCTCTTTATATGCAAAGGAGGATTAATATGCTTTGCCTTACGGAACATGTGAGACTTTATATGCACTCACCAGTTGTCAGTAATCTGCAAGAATCAGTGTGTGACTGATTGCTGTATATTGCCACATATTTTGATTGCTCTTCTAAAGAGTGGAATGGTGGGGAAGACAACCCCAATACATTTAAAAGCAATCTACAGATCTGTCGCAGTTTAAACAGGGAAGTCTTGCTGTCATTCTCGCCAGACAGTTCTCTTCAGTTTCCCCTTTAAACTTTGTTTAGATAATGGTAATTTTGAAGTTGTTAGTATTTTTAATAAATGGTGAGCACACAAGTATTACTTGCCGATGGGTTTCAGGCTGACTTGAAGAAGCAATCTGGATTCCGGTTCTCCAGATTTCATGACATCATATGATAAATAACACTTGCTGTATCTTATGTTTCTCATTACCAGTAGAATAGGAAGTATTTCCTTTATGATTGTAAGAAATGAAAGACATTCTACTTTATTTGAAAGCAGAACAAAAATATCAATTGTCTTTAGCATTACTTAAATATTTATGCGGTCATGTCTAGCATCAAGCCAGTAATTATTTTGAATTTCAATGCTCATGATCAATCTGAAGAATTCCTTTATGTTGTTCTGTGGTTTTTTCTTTTGTGTGATTTGCTGGTACATATTTTTTCCCAGTTTATAGCTTACATTACAAGTCTAGTAACAGTTGTATCTTTAATTGTGGCTTTCTTCTTTGGGCTTACCTGTGACTAATAGTAGTCAGAGAAAATATTTTAACTTTTTAGAATCTAAGTTGCTTTATATTCAGTATTTCCCATTATTGAGTTGTCTTCACCTTTTGGGAGTGTTTTTGAAAATGTACATGCATAATATAAATATGCATCGTATGTGTGTATGTTTCTAGAAATTATTTGAGAAAATTAAGAAGTTAATTTATTTACATGTAGCAGATGAATTACAGAATAAACTTGGCTCAGATTTTGATAAAATCAGAGGATATTGGTTGGATGGGACTTCTAGAAGTTGTCTTGTCCAACCTGCTGAAAGAATTATTTTATAATTTTGTAGAAGTATTTTTTTAATTTCTGTGTTTGCTTATGATAATTTTCTGAAACAAATAGTTAACAGATGCATGCTGGATAAACAAAAGACTGATATTAATGCCGCATCCTCTATTTCAGACAGTAGTTTTCAGGTCCCAGTTTTCAAATATGACTTAAATCAGTAATTATAACTTTATTTGCTCTTTGAGTCTTTAGGGAGTAAACTAAGAAGTGCATTTGTACTTGTTTGTGTAACTGCTAAAATGCGTTTCGTAATGGATATGGTGTTTAGTAATCTTACTAAGCAGGATGCTATACAAACTTGTACAGATTTTACTTCAGCAGATACAATTTAGCAGTTCATTTCTATCTTAATATGCCAGGAAGTGGTGAATGACTCACTTTTTACAACATAACTTGTGTGTTGGAATAGAAATTGCAGTTCATTAAAATGCAGACAAAGAGCATTTGATAATTCTGCGATTCAATTCATGTGGTGGATGTATAAAAAGAAAATGGAAGATGTCTTACAATAGTTGTTATCCTTGTTTAACTACTCAACCTCTGAAAGTAGCTAGTGAATTGATGGATTATGGGTTAGGTGAAGTTGTTTGAATGTCTAAAAGTTTGCCTAAATGTCTAGTGATGTTTTGGAAATACCATCTTGATACTCTCCTATGCCTGGCTTCTGTCAGATGTGTGCTATTTCTGGATTACTGTTTGTAAAGGTTTAAAGAACCAACATAATGCCATATATGACACAGTGATATTCTGTAAAACTTGAGCTGACCTGAGAAGTCAAGTGTTTGCCCTCAGTTCTATGTTAACTGTAAAAGATACACTCGTTAAGCTGCTACTCTTTTTACAGCCTGCTGTAATTTAAGTTTTATTTATTTACTTCAAGTTCTTGAGTTACATACCATTTTGTAAATAAAACTGCATGTAATGTAATGCATTTTTCCATCTGTGCATTGCATAGTGATATTGAAGTAACAGCGTGTACTGTTCTGTGTTTTGTGGTCTGCAGTACATCTCTACAGGCAGGCAAAATAGGGTTTTGTGAGCTTGGATTAGAATCTTGCGTTTCATATGGAAACTTGTTCATCTTTCCAGTCTGCGTGTATGTGTACATACATGCTTAGCGTATCTGTCTGTAATCATTAGACAGTGTCCTCTCCAAAGTTAAAAATACAATTCAGTTCTTTGCTGCGCAGCCAGTGGTCATGTCAGCCGTTACCAATATATCACTTTTTTTCCTGCTATGCTTACGTTGTATATGGTCTACAGTCATTATTTATTTTGCCTGTGTTATAGAGCTGTTCCATGCATCTGATGGCTTTAGTTTGATACATTTTCTACAGGTGAAATTAATACAGTTACAGAAGATGGGGTTTCCAGTCTGCTTTCTGGGTGTCTATCAGTTCGCATTCAAACTGCAAAGCCAGACTCTGAAGGAGTTTAGAAATGGTAGAAACTGAAAAATATGTAAAGTTACTGTAACCTGGTTGTGTGTATGTTAGCAATCTCTATTCATGTGCTCAGCAGAACCCCTCCTGTAAATGGATCAGATTGAGCAGATTAGCCAATATAAAGGGCTCGCTTCTGTATGAGGTTCTTTGTTGGAACTATGAGACTGTATTCTGTTACTTAATTTTTAGATGTCAGCTAGCAGTTTCATAACGTACACAGCATTTGGTTCAAGCATGACAGAAATTTTAATGTTAGCCCTTCCCAATATCTGACTTTGCGACAGAACAACATGATGCTTTCAGCTTTTGTGTGTAAAGGTTGAGTTTTACGGAATTACCTCTGATTTTGCATGGCTTGTCATCAGTGTTAGGAGTGATGTGTGAGGCTGAAATAGAATTCTGCAGCTTTGGGGAACTTAACAGTGAAATAATATTTGGAATGAATCTTGTGCCTACTAATTATTAATTGCTACCTACTAAAGCAAAATGCAGTTTTAGTATATTGTGTGGGGATTCTGTCCTGCCTGGTTTCTCCCCTTTCTACTATTTATGGATAATACAGGGGTTTTCATTAGATGACTTATGACCTGAATAACTGCCATCTTCCTGATGCTTTGTGGTTCCATGAAGGTGGTGATGGGGAAAAACAAATAAAAACCTCAGATTTTGTCCAACTCGCGGCAGTGGCTGTTGAGAGCCAGGAATGTGTGTAATTGCTTGTCAAAAGCCCTGAACACTACTGGTAAGAAACTTCCTGTTACTGGGTAAAAACATGCTCCCATCAGTGTGTCTGCCACAGAGTAGTGGATTTTCTACCTGAAGTTCTGCAGGGCTGCATAAGGGAAATTCAGGATACTTGGTGAGAAATGCATGCCACAGTACATACCAGAAGTTAAAAATGAAGCAAAATACACCATATAATTTTGTGTGTGTTTGTTTTTTTTTTTTTCCTTGTTTTTTATAATTCTTGACCCTGGTTAAATTCTCTCAAGCCTCCCAAAGAAACCAGAAGTAGTAGTTCTTTTAAAATACTTTGCGTTGCTGTGGGAGTGAGTTATTTAAATGTCACAGATCGGTAGTGTTTACGCAACTACTTCTTGCAATAACTTTTACTTGGTTTGGAAAGGAAGGTTCAATTCTGTTGACAGCATGTGTTGTTCATAAATTTGCCAAGTATTCATCTCGAACAGGAGTTGAATAAGATTTTTTGATACTTGATGTAAATGAAGCTGCATCTACTAACTTAAGCTTAGAAGGCACTTTTTTTGTGCTCCTTAGTAGATATACATGAATTTATTGCTATGCATAGAGCCCAGAAAATTCTGAGAACTCTCTGAACTGTAATGGAAGTGCTCATATTGCTACCAAATGTAGCTGTGAGATGTAATTCCAGGATATATTGAAGTTGGTTACTAACTAACATTTGATGTTATAGTTAATAGAAGCCCATTCAAAGCAAATATGTCTTTCTGTGTATGATATACTAATACAGAATACCACTTATGCTAGAAAGACTGTGTGATCTGAAGACTTAAAACATCTTTTCCTTAAGATGAGTAAATCCAAGTATAAAATCGTAATTAAGTTTCATAAAGATTAATGTAGGTTATGAACATTTGTCTGCTGCATGAACATACCTCTAGCTATTGATACCCAAATCCCTGGATACAGGGACTATATGGAGAAGGGCATGAGATTAGGTCATAGCTTTAGCTCTTTGACCCAAAGTCCGTCAACATTATATTCAAGAAGTCTGTGTGAGTACTTTTAAAAGTGGTATAATTCAAGTGGGAAGTACAGTGAAGTAGAATAACTGAGACTCCTAGCTTTTTCTTTGGCATTAATACAGAAATTTGTCTATTAAGCTGTAAAACATATTTGGTTCAGAATTTGAAACAGGTGGTTTTGTCCTGGTTATTTATTCCCTGCCTGACAGTTTTTTTTGCTTGTTGGATTGTTATAGTGACTGGTTTGACATAATTGTAAATACTCCTCGGCCTAGTCTCAAACTTTTTTACATGCATTCAGCCACAACACTGAAGTCTTGGGCTTTACTTCCCTTGTTTCTATTTTCTTTTTTGATGACAAGCTTGCCTTCCTAAATTGTATGTCGTTTTCCTCTGCCTTATTTTCTAATAAATGTTTCTATCTTGGAGATGTCCCTCTGTTGTTCATTGTTTCTCCTTTGCTGCCCACATCTCTGTTCTTCAGAAATTGGCATTAGTGATATCTTTTATTAAATGTCCACAGTAAATTATAATACTATAAGCCAATACTTTGCTTTTTCATCAGAGAAGTATAAGAAATCTCTACAATTGTAGGTCTTATAATGGTGCATAATCCATGGTGATTAATAACTGTATACTGAAGATACGGACTGAATGGACTCCTTTCTACTTGGGTATCTTGCAAGTATAGTTTTTAGAGCAGCGTTAGAACACATAAGAATAAACTGCAAATGCTTCAACTGGGCGGACAATGATGGTGTTAACCTATAAATGCATGTGAGAAGTATGGCTTTTCTCAGGTTTTGAACACAAATGAGATACAGATGCTCAATACAGAAGAGCAAAATTTCAGCTATTTGGTTTGGCAAAGTACGTTCAGTGTTAGAAGGCAGATTTCATTGCGTATGTGAATGCATGAGCCATAAACTATTCATACCAGTTCTCACCAATAATTTGTAGGGTTGGTCATTACGAGTGGTTGAAAGTAGTTAGATGAGTTTCCCATTTGATAGGGAGAAAAATGGCATGTCCAAGCATCACTAAGTTCCGTGCACATGTTTAACCATGCTTAACCTGACTAAAGTTCAAAACCATCTAGACCTCAAGTGAGTGGGGGACACTGTTTCCATTGTGTGGGGATTTTTTGTGTTTTTTTATTTTCTTTCCAGCCAGAATGAAGTTGGTTGTTTTCCACATGGATGCTTTACCTCTGTATTACCTCCATACTGTATCTTTCCAAGAATCTTCTTACTTGGGAAGAATTTATCTGTATCTCAGAATTTGTCTGAGCCACTGGGTTTAGCATTTTTGCCTAGCAAAAGTGAAATGGGACTTGATGCAATAAAACTTGGATGTGTTGCTTTTTTATCTCGTGCTTCTTCAGTTTCCATCTTCTAAGATTGGGTCAGAAGCAGTGGTACATACACACAGAGTGATGTTGTAAATGTTTGGCTTGTATGTGTAAATGTTCCTGTTGGAAAAAAACACATTTGCATTTTATGTTTCTGAAAGCTAGTTGTACTGTACAACAATTGTATAGTTGTAGTGTAAAACTTTGAGTCTTCAGTTCTGTTTAAAACTTGAAGGAACTGCAGAGATTTTAAATCAAAAATGCTTGTGCAGTATAGAAAGAGAAATTTTGGAAAGGAATAACCTGCAGGCAGGATATTTGAACCTATGTTCAGATATTCCCAGCTGTTTGGCAAAGGGATGCAAATTATTTGTTGTTCTAGAATTCTCTCTAAAATAACTTTACTCTTTTTATTGGGAAGGTATCATTCCAAATGTGCGATAACGGAATGATATCCTCATGACTTTCTAAGTGTGTAACTGCTGATTGGGCTTTTTTCCAATCAGAAGTGTAATGAAAGGGAAAAAAAAAAGATTAATTTTAAGACGTGATTGTATAAACATTTTCATTAACAAATACAAAAGTAAAATTACTTCCTCTTTGAATTTAGATGTATTATACTTGAGAATAGTTGTGGGAGGGTTAAGTTTCCTACAAAGTTGTGATTAGGTCTCCACCTCTTATTTTATTGATCACTGGAACGTAGGTTTGTGTTTCTAACTTGTGTACTTTAAACTTTAAACCTGATTTTTCTGTTCTCTAGAACAAATAATGGTGGGGGCTCAAATTCAGATGACAATATGCAGAAGAAATTTATACTTAAATTTCTTGACATTAATGTAGTGTTTCAACATGAAAGTTTAGAATAAATCAGAAAAAATAGAACAGACATCAGCCACAAATGCTTTGTAAGTCTGCTTGTCTTCCTTGACTGGTTTGCTTAAAGTAAACAAGAACTGTAAAAGTATAACCTATGTTATCTCTCCCTACTAGATTTAGGTTTTATATCTGAGAGTAGATGTTGGATCTTACATTTGGGGAGTCTAAAGTAACTGGTTGTAAGTAGCAGCATCAGAGAAGTGTGAATGATGGTCTAAAAATGTATTTAAAAAAACAAAAACAACCACAAACCCTCCTCTGGCCTACAGGGATACTTTTATTTGTTCAGTTTTGGTTTTAAACATCAAAACACTATGTCACTTAGTGAATATTAAAGGAAGCTTATTTATGTTAAAACAAAGTGAATTCCCTCGTGATTGAACTGCTCTCAGAGCATGATGGAGGATATATTAGGAGCTTTATCTTACATCCTACTGATGAACTCACAAGCAGCTGTACTGCTCCTTCTCGTTAAAGACAAGTTGAAACACAAATAAAATGTATTAACATAAGTAGCTTTCCATACTGGTACATATTTTTCAATTCTGTGTGCTCTTTAAAGTGAGCTGTTGGTTTTGTTTGTGTTTTGTGTTTTTTTCTTTTTTTTAAAAAAAAAGCCCACAACTGAAAACAAAACCAAAAGGCATTCCATACTTCAAACAAACTGTAGTTCTTTCTGCTCAACTAGCTTTTTTTTTAACTTTTAGTCATGTTTTCAACATGTAGCTTCTTGTGTTGCATAATGTTAGCAGGCTTGGAGCTTATTGGGCTGAAAAGCTCTGCAGGCTTTTCAAAAGAATCTACAGACTTGGTTAGTGATCTTGGGTGTCACCACCTATGTTCAGAAAGAGTGTATATAGAAGATGTGCGTTGAACAGAAGTTTCAAGATCAATAAAAAAATCTTTTGGTAGATTAGGCAGAAAGATACACCAAAATATACTTTCCTTTTTAAAGGTTACAGTGAAATAATAAGAAGTTAGCAAATGCCAGAACTATTTGCCTTTGCAGCTTTGAATTTAATCTCAAAGTACGTATGAATTTTTACTTTTAATTTTTTTTTATCTTCAAACATGTTTGTGTCTCTCGCTTCGTCACAGGATACTGTCTTAGTGCTTGAGGTAGACTTGATTCAGTGGTAAATTGGAGCTGTGTAGGAAGGACCTCTAGTGTTTCCATAATCTGGGCTTCAGTTACTGCAGAAGGTGATGCTTACTTAATAAAGGATATGAAAAGAAAAACAGATGTTGTCAGTGTTAAGTATGCTGCCTTGAAGAAATGCACTTGAATGCTGCTTTTGCTAAGTAGTTGCAAGTGGTAATTAAGATGTGATACTGATGTTTACTATCTTAATGGTAATTAAGATTTTTACATTTCAGTTAAGACTAGTCATGGTTTTTCATTTCTTGGTGCTTAACTATGGCCTGATTAGCAGAAATGTGTGGAATTGCTTTTGCATCTGAAGTCAATGGAAGCTGTGTTGTGAATATGAGTTTTGATAAACTGATGTATACACTGGAAAAACTGAGCTTTACAGTTTGCATCCAAAATTAGTGGGCAGTTTTGACCTCTTGTATGTTAACCCACCAGAAAAGAAGTCAGGATTCATACTATCTTGTTTAGTGTGTAAAGTACTTCAAGTATGAGACCTATAAAGAAATCCTTGGAGAAAATAGGCTGTGTATTAAAGCATAAAGCTGTATATTAAAGCATAAAGATGCATATTAAAGCAGAAGAGAAATGTATTGAATTCTTGCTGAAATACATTGAAAAGGAAGTATCACCTATTCATGCTTGGAATAACAAAAACAGTTGTGGAGGAGCGAGGAGAAAGTGAACAATCCCACAGTTTTCCTAAACATACAGGAAAGGACTGAATTAAGGATATCCTTAACTGTTAACGTTTTGGTAATGAAATGTTTGTAACTTTAATGTTGGTCTTAAAATATATGTCTTCATGTAGCTGCTTAGCTTTTAAAGCAAACTACAGATTGAAGCTTCATAAAGCAAACTACAAGTGGAAGCTTCATATGCAGTATTCACTTGATAACCTGTGATTCATGGGTGGAATCAGGCTCTTGTTCCATGCAGTCTTTATTGCTTGAGCTATGCCAGTAATACACAGCAGTACTAGGTTGCTGTTCCCTATAGACCAGTATTAGATTCTTTGCTGGTAATTTTTGAAAGCTTAATGACAGGAATGTTGTAACTTGAAATGTGCTTAAGTGAACATGGACTACTCCGACTATGATCTTTCTGCCATAAAAAAAGCATTGTTCCCTTAGTGTTTTTATTTTTTATTTTGGCTTGACACAATCCTTGGTTTTCTCACTGTAGTAACAGGCTTATTCACTACCGACTTGTGACTTCCCCTTCAAGATTGTGACTCTCCTCTTGCACTGACTTCATGTCAAGGTTGTCGATTGTTTTTTTTTTTTTTTCTCCTCCTTCACTTGCCTACCAAAACCTATTTTCTCTGTAACCCATTCATTTGAGCTGTCTAGTGCTCTGCATTCAAACTGAGTAGTAGCTTCCCTGGTTCACAAGGAAATTTGAGATTGTAGACAAACCACGAAGCAGTCCAGATCCGAAGTTATTCAGACTGTGAAGCTTAGGGATCACAGGTGGATTTTGGAGGGGGGTAATCTGCGGCTCCCTGGAGTACATACAGACTGGTTTTTACAGTGTAGCTTTATAAGCGGACCGAGTCTTTTATGTTTGTTTTTTGTGTGTTGGTTTTTTTTTTTTTGTTTGGGGAGTTGAAATAACAAAGCCCCCAATCCATACCAAGAAGTTATTCTCTCACTTAATCTCAACCCACTGCTCCTCCAAATCATAGTGTAAGTAGTCTAAAATGAGCAACATGTATCCCTTGGTGCTTATGAGGAAAAAAAGAAAAAAAACAACTCTTATTTTGTCCCCTGAGGAGGTGTGATGAGGTTAACATCAACCCTACCTGTTTGGCAGAAATGTTAAAATTGATAACAGAATATTATGATGAGGAATGGCAGACAACCTTTCTAGGTTGTCCTTTATTCTTCTCCTTTAATTATCTATTAAATGTGATAAAGGGTGAGGTCAGTCTTGTCTCTTCCTGCCCTGTGTAAGTGGAAGATATTTGGGATATCCAACTTTTTTTTTTTTTTTTCAACCTGACTGTTTGGATCGGGGGTAAAAAAATAAAAAAAGGCAAGCTGTATATTCAACACCCCTATCCCCCAAACACCCAACCATGCAAATTTTTACCAACAGTTGTGTGTTGTGATCCTGTCTTGAGGCAGGTTACTTGAACAGTCAGTGCATAAGCTACTTTTGTTATTGCAAGTCAAGTTTGTTAAGCTGGGGAGGGTCAGGGGGAGGAAAGGAGTCTTAAGTTACTGTGTACGTAACTAGGATGGGTTCTTATTTGACCTAAAGTCTGTCTTGATGCAGCAGCACAAGCCAGCGAGGAGACTGTCACATTTCGTCGTGAACGCAGCACATTTAGGCGTCAGGCAGTACGACGCCGGCACAATGCAGGGAGTAACCCTACCCCTCCTACATTGCTCATCGGATCACCCCTCAGGTAGGGTATCTAAATGTTCCACCATATTTAGCATGCATGCAGCAGACCACTGCTTCCCACACCCACCAGTGTTGCCAGAAAAGCACTTTTTACTTCCTTCCCCACCATAACCTCCTTGAGCTGTCACTGCATGTCACTGTGGGCTTGTTGAATTGTGCATGTACGTGTGGCACTATTTCCAAAATGATCAGGATAGCCAGTCTCTAACATGTTATAGCTGATTTCAGATTGATAACAAAATGAACTAATGCTAACGAACTTAGACTCAATGGGTTTTTTTATCAAAAACTTCAGAAACTTTTACTTTCAAGCAAGAAGAAAAACCCAAGAAAATATTGTTTGCCATTCCTCACTTTGTTTTTCTTTCCTTTAAGAAAGTAAGCATTAGGTACTAGTACTGTAATTGCTTTGCACATCTGTGGATAGTGAGAGATAAACATAACAGCAAAACGGCAGAACATTGTAAAAAGCTTAAATCATACATGCAGAGGTTCCAAAACTAAAATACAGGCAAAGCATTGTATGAACATCCTGCAGCTTTTTACAGCAAAAGAGAAAAAATGAAGTAATAGCTATGCCTTTGTTATAGAACGCACGGTATTGCTCAGTATGAAATTTAATTGTGTGGCGCTTCGCTTGCCTTGGCGATGTTCAAAGTGTACTGTATACATGTATCCCAGGAGTCGCCAACCTTCACTGGCCCATTTGTTAACAATATGGAGCCTAGTGATATGTGACATACAACAACTCTGGTCTGTCAGCTTCAACAGTAGAAGCAGCAACCATGCTAAGTTTTTAAACTTGTTTTTTAAATCTTTCAGTCCTGTGGTTGCCTATGGTGTTGGAGAATCTGGCGAGCAGAACACTGCCTATAGAGAAAGAAACACTCCCCCATACACATCAAAGTAATTCTTCCTCCAGTTATATGATAAATACGCAGGAATAGTTGTATATGTTGTGCATTCTTAATGATCATCTTTCATATGCTAAGCTGTCTTTTAGGAATAGAAGCAGTCTGCTTTTGTGTTTCAGGAACACTTTGGTAATTTTTTTTAACTGGAAAAAGCTATAGAGACTGAGCAAATAAAAAGAAAATACAATAGAGAATGAGGGAGGAATCATGCTGTCTTTGTGGCACCACTGAATTAATCAAGGACTAAATTTGTAAGTTTTCCTCAGGCAGGAGGATTGCAAGAATGGTACCTAAAATCTAACAAATGAAGGATTGACTTTTGCCACATCAAGGGCTGAAAGTAGTTAAATGTGTTTTTACTGGCTAGTGCAGTATGTAGCAGTAACCACATCATTTCTGATGATTTTTCTGTTAAGCTTCTGGCCTTGCTGAACATAGCTTGTTCAGCTCATAGTGAGGGATGCTAAAACTTTGCATTCTCTTATATCACTTTTGCTCTACTCTTTGTTGCATTCACTTCTGATTTTTTTTTTATTTTCTCCTTTTTTTTTTTTTTTTTTTTT
>Ga0065711_1036505_pt1 | contig 20914 bp, 9 predicted proteins | sample Hoacrofraction12_FD_59098 | JGI IMG/M metagenome (GOLD analysis project Ga0065711, IMG submission 59098) | Hoatzin crop microbial communities from Cojedes, Venezuela - Epithelial fraction 12 v2 (version 2) | ecosystem: Host-associated > Birds > Digestive system > Esophagus > Crop | place...
CGCTGCCTGCGTCTCCAGCCTGCCAGTCAGCGTGGCCAAAAGGCTGGTGTCGGTGGTACCTGAGGCATGGGATGTGATGGAGGAGGAAGCCGATGGCTTGGGGCTGGGTGCACTCAGAGCTGGACTGTGCGTCACGGCCTCTGCTGTCACTGTGCCTGACCCCAGAGTCGTAACGTTAGGGGTGGAGGAAGGAGTGAAGGATGTGACTGCCATGAATGAGTGAGCTGTGGTGGCTAAGAGGGCTTCCATGGTGCTGCTTCTCTGCGGGCTGAACGTGGCAGCTGAGGAGCCCACAGCAGAGGCGGAGGAGTGTCTCGTCAGTGCCGAGCTGGGTCTAAGGGACAGGGAGGCAGCACTGCCACTCGCTGTGCCCACTGCGGTGGCAGTGGCATTTGGCCTCGTTGCTGGGAAGGCTGATCTCATCATGTCACTGCTGGCAGACACCCCGAGAGAGCTCCCTTCTTGAGTTGGGATCGTGGGCACAGTCTGTATCCTGTCTTCTGCACCCACCGTGCTCGTCGTGGAGAGGGTCAGCAACGATGTTGCTGAAGGGGAGGAGGCTGTCTTGGCGTTCATGTCAATCGTCATGGTATTTGAGGTGTGTTCAGCTGGACTAGTTTTACTGTGTTTCTGTGTACTCATATGCACTGTGTTTGCCTCTAAGGTCTCGTCGTCTGTAAAGTTATTACTTCCGCCAGTGCCATTAGACTCTGTACCACTTTCCACTGTAGAAATATGGGTTGTAGATATTTGCCCTGTAATTATTTGAATTATTTTATTAATGTATCAAGTTCAATTTTTTCTTGTGTGAAGATTTCATTTATTTTTCTGATCTCATGTTTTCCTTTCCTTTCTCTATTTCTGTCATTTTCTTTATTTACTTTTACTTATCTGTGATGTGATTTCTATCCTATTTCCTTCTTCATTTACGTAGGCTTAAGGAGCTGTTTACCTGACTGGCTTCTTGATAACATTTTTTTGCTCTGTCAGTTTATAGATTTAAATTACTTTATTACAGGCTTTGCTGTTGTTAATCAACATAGTCTTCAATTTTTTATGTTCTTTCCTTCCTCTGAATATGATTTTTTGTAAACTTAGGGCATGGTTTTGTGGTACACTTGGCAGTGTTAAGTTTGCGGTTGGACTTGATGATCTTAAAGATGTTTTCCAACCTAAATGATTCTATGATCTCTTTAAACTAAAAGGTCCAAAGAAGTAACAAGGAAAATTATTACTGCAGGGAATTAATTTTTTTAATATAATCTTCTCCTCAGCTCTTTGTGTTGATTTTATTATTTCAATTTCTTTATTTTACAAGGCAGTTATGTCTTTCTTATTTACTGGCTGTCTGGGAGGAGAGACAGCTTTTTCTGTGCATATCTTTATGTTGATGTCCTAAGTCATAAAAATCATGGGAGAAATTTAATTGCTTACTGTGTTTACCTGTATGTCTAACTATGAATAAACTATAACTACTTTAGATAGCAAGGATGAAGATGACGACATTTCTAATGCTCCCAAAATTTCTTTAAAAGGAAAATTAAATCCTTTTTCGTTTGTGATTAAATACTGAGGCTAATTCAGATTCATTTGCTTTACTTGTTCGAGTAATTTAACCTTGATTTTGAGAAGTGGTTTTGTTCCTACTAAAATCACAGACATAGTGTTCTGTCTCATGTCAGTATACTTTCTAGCAACACCTAGTTATTGTTCTGGGTCTTCGGTTTTGGCTATATAAGAATTAAAGGATTCTCAGACAGGGTATATTGGAGTAGCTCTATCAAATTCTGAAGAGCCATGTTAATTAACGTCTTTTGACTCTACTTCCCTATAAAATAAAAGTGTTATTTTCGTGTCATTTGGTGTACATATAAAAGCTTGCAATATAGCAGTACATATTTTGCAGAAATCCTCCTACACACTGACATGTTTTCCATATCCCAATACAGCTTGAATTATAAGACCCTGTGGTTGTATCCCTTGGATTATCAATAGCAAGTACTGATCATTCAAGAAACTTTTACTCATTTGTATTGAGTGACATGAAACTAGATGGTAAGAATAAAATAATGCAGCCCTCTGAATCTCTAGAAGTTATTTCAAAAAACTCTTCTCTACAGTGAGAACACAACATAATTAATACATTCTAATCCGTGCTTTCTTTTGAGTCTTTTCCTAAAGAGTGTCTCAAGGGGAAAAAAATGGCAAAATAGATGATTCATTGGTCTCATAACTAAGCTTAAATCTAAAAAAAGACATAAAATCTAGTCAGGCACTGAATGTTTCATCTTTAAACAAGAGTTTTCCAAATACTTTGGTATCATTCTTTTATCTACTTGCAGCTTTATGTCCCTATTAAAATATCTGCTGAAATACTACAGATTTAAGAGAAATCTTAAAAATAATAATTTTAACTGCACATATTACATGTTTTTGGATTTTATACTGATTTTTAGCCATCCAAGCAGCACACACACACACACAGAGATTATGATTAAAAATATATAAATATATACCAATGGTAAATAATCAAATAGATTTTTAACTTACACAGAAAAAAAGAGAAAATCAAATGCCAAAGGTAATTCCAAGTCCCCATATTGAGTTTTCACCTCCTTGCAGTACTCTTTCCATTCGCGAAACTGACATTTTGAATTGAAGACTCCAGCAATTTAAACAGGGGTGAGGCTGCATTTTTACGTCTCAGCCTGAGCTAATCCCTTGCACAAGTGGGATCTCAGCCAATGTAATGAAGTTCTCATGCTTGACCTGTACTATAATAAATCCCAAAGTTTCTGTTGCAGTATGCTTGCTTTTCTTTAACGGAACAAAGTCTGACTGTGATCCAAAAGCTAGTGAGTCAAAACGAAAGACAGACAGAATTCAGTGAGCAGTGCGTCACACCTGGACAACTTTTTGTTCAGGAGATTCAATAAGCAGAATATTTTAACAACCTTAGGCCTGACCAATGCATGACTAACATACAGACTGAGGAACCTTGAGTCCAAGTCTTGCCCTAATCAGGAGACACAACTTTTTTCCTCCAGATTTTCCTGTATTTTTAATTATTTAGGAGAAATTGTTTAGGCATTCAGTTCTAACTTGTATTTTTACTGTATTAGCATGGTAAATTGCTAGAAATGCACCAAACAGACATCAGTCTTTGGTTCTCCAATACTGTAAAGAGTCTGGAGTGGTTGTAAGTCTCTGTTGCTTGATCTCTTTGGACTAGGTGGAAAATATTGGATAGCCATGCCTCTCATTCTTAGCTGAGTTTATCCACATTTTCTTTAGCAGATAAGCTCCTCCTAACTATAGGCAGTTGATATGGACATTCACTGCTGGTCGCCTGCTTTGGGTCACAACTTTACCCCAAGGATACCATACCTGCCTTTCTTCTCTTCAGTGACAAATCATTATAGAAACCCCAGGCCTCTGTGTGCCTGTGGGCTCATCAACGACTTAGACATTTACATCATGTCATATTTTTAATACCCTTATGACTTAGACATTTTCATTATGTCATATTTTTAATACCCTTTCCTGCCTGAGGACTATGCTGGTAAAGGCCTTCACCAAATAATTTTCAGCGAGATGTTTTTTTCAGCCACACTGTGTGCAGAGGAATGCTGCTAAACAGTCAGAGCACTTGTGGTCCTTTGCAAAGGGAAAGGGCTCCCTCTTACTCTGCAGCACATGGGGAGTTAATAATACCTGCCTCTCTGGAGGATGTTACCAGTGCTGGCACAGCAAGAGCAGTGAATGTACGTAAATTTCCTGCACTTCCTGTCTAGAGTGGAAGGGCTTGAGTGTAGTGGAGCAGAGTAAGTCCTGAAAAAGGAAGATCATTATTTATCTGAACTTTTTTCAAATTTTTTATAGATATGCTAAAACCTGGCATGTCTATAACTACATGAATTCTAGATTTTGCTGCAGCAGTTCTCTTTTCTAAAATTAGTTTCATTTCGGTTTTACTTTGATAGGGAAGTAAGATCAAAGCAAATAGTCCTTGAAATTAACCCAAGAAAGGGTATTGTTGTTCTCTGGTATGAGGCAGCACATTTCAGCTTTGTGACCTGTTTGATGTAGGAACTTCTGACGCAGTTGGATGTTTCCTTAGCAATCATTTGTTTACAGCTGTAACTGAAGTACTGAAAGAATGCATATGAGCTATTTCCTCTTGAATAAATCATTGGAAATCCCATCTTCCTTTTACTCAGGAGGTCAATCTCTTCAGGTTCCTGTCTCTCTGACTCCTGTTAACCTAACACCAGCCTTTAACTCATACTCAGCTTGGGCACTTATGGTGATACCATTCCACACATGAGGGTAGTGTTTGGACCTAATCCCTCCCATGACCTCTGCAAACAATGTACAAGCATCCATGCTCTTGCAAACAGCAGCCTCTGTCCCTGTTAAGGGAAGGGTAGGGTATGTCACTCCATACCTTGCTTAACCAGGATCATCTTCTATGAAATGACACCCATAGAAAATTGGCTGAAAAGTTGATTGAGTTGGTTTTTAACTACCTTAGAAGACCCACCACTGTCTTTTAGTGTACAGTGACCCTTGTATGAAAGAAGAAGTCTTTATGAACCCAAAGAACAACCCAAGTTCAGATTTAGTAGTATATATCTTTTTTCAGGGGAATAGATAGAGTAGGGTGTCTGGTTGCTTCATTACAGCCTGTTGCCAGAGCTGAGGTTCAGATAAGCCTCTCTGTCAGGGAGCCTTGATTCCACCATTTCTCTTTTTACACCTATGACAATTTATGTCCCAAAAGAAAACTAGCTTCTAACTCAGCTTGCCCTATATTTTACCATAAAAGTTGCTTTCTGGCAAATGCAGAACAAGTTTTACAACATGCCTTAAAGATATTAGAGTTCCCAGTGTCAAACTGGTAACCCTTCTCAAATTTGCTTTCTGGGTAATGCAGAACAAGTTTTACCACATACCTTAAAGACACTGAGTTCCCAGTGTCAAACTGGTAACCCTTTTGAAATTTTTTAAATGCCTTGAGACTCTTCTCACCAACCTATAAACTCGAGATTTGACTGACCACCTACTACTTACATGTATGTTTCAAAGCTTGTGAGAAAACTCAGGTTATGCCTGGAGGTAGGAGATGAAGATAAACCTTGGCATTTTTTGGGGGGATGCTCAAAGACCCTGGAGTTTACGTTAAAAAAAACCCTTCAGATATAAACTTCCATGTGCATAAGAACATGTTGTTAAAAGCTTGTGTTTACCAAGGCCTTAGCTTCTCAAAAAGAAAGGATGAAGCTGAAAGAAATAAAGGATAGCTGAATTGGCAGTGTCTTTTATTAAGTCAAAGAACACAATGGGGAGAAAACCAAAACTTCTGTGGGCATCTAAGCCCCTCAGTCAACTTGAATCACAAGCAGCAAATATTGGAAAGAAATGCTACTTACTTCACAGTTGAAAGATAAACAACCCATTCTGAGGTACTCAAATTTCTAATGCTCCTTTCTGCCGGCCATCACCAAACACTTCACAGTGTCACAGAATGGTAGAGGTTGGAAGGTACCTCTGTGGGTCATCTAGTCCAACTCCCCTGCCAAAGCAGGGTCACCTGGAGCAGGCTGCACAGGACCTCGTCCAGGTGGATTCTGAATATCTCCAGAGGAGACTCCACGACCCCTCTGGGCAGCCTGCTCCAGTGCTCTGTCACCCTCAAAATAAACAAGTTCTTCCTCGTGTTCAGATGGAACTTCTTATGCTTCAGTTTGTGCCCATTGCCCCTTGTCCCCACTTCCAGACTCTCACTTACCCATTTATTAGTGAAAGATGGAATTTCTTGGGGAAATCACAGTTCAGGGAAAGAGGATAATACTGTTTTTAATTTCTTTTGTCGTGTTGTAGTACTAAACTAACATATCCAAGAATCTCCAAAAATGTATCAGTACTGTCAGTGAGGATGTGTATTGCTCTGTGGGTGCTGGGAGTGAAAGAAAACATCTTTTTTTTTTTTTTTAGGTAGGAACTGTACTTTCCACATGTAGAAGAATATCTGTGAGGCCACATAACTGTTGTCATTGTTAAAAATCAAAATCTGTTCCACCATCTCCTTAGAATAACACAAAAGGAGCTCCGTAATAAACCTGTTCCCATTCAATAATGCCTGTAATTGAAATAGCCTTAGTTGGAAATAGGATGCACCTGCACGGTTACAAAATGCAGCCACAATATGGATTTCAGGTGTTCAAACCCATTGCCTTCTACAGTGACACAAGCGGTTTTTGCTGGAGGGATAGATTATGATTATTTATTTAATACTAGCTGTGGGTCAGTGACATTTCCGGCTGGCATTTTGTGTCATTTACAACCACAGTTGTGTAAGCAGTGCCCTATCACTGGATTTTCTCCTCAATTACTTAATGTGTGAATCTCATTTCAGAGAGTTTAGCCCACCTGAACAATGTAAGGCTGTGGTGGAAATCACCGGGTTTGTTCCAATGTCAACCTATTATATATCAACTCAGGACTGTCTCTTAAGTTTTTATTTTATGTTTGCCTTCTCATTAATCATGAACAGAAGTGCGTTTCTTCCTTGCCAGAAGAACTACCTTCTCGTTTTGTAATTTCAGTGTCAGAGAGAATGGCTTTTATTCAACAACTCTCCTATTTGCAATCGATTCATGCATTTCTAATTCAGTGCAATTCCAAGTAGCACAGATATGATATGTATTTTCTGTTGGTTACAAAAATCCAAAAACATTCAGAGTGTATGGGTTTTAAATGTGCACTCAACACTTATTGGCCATGAGGTTTTAAAGTGTTCCAGAGAAAAAATAATGCTGAGGAGCATTAAAAGTTAATCAGATATCAAAAAAAAATATATATATATATTCACACTAGGTATTCAAAGTGTATAAGTTGTCTTGGCCAGAAACCTAAACAGCAGACCATGTTCCAAAAGGGTCCGCATTTCCACATCATCCATACTGAAGACCTGGTTGAAAGAAGCTAGACTCCCCCCTTGCCTCTTAATATATGGTGAAAAAGCAGTCTGAAAGAGGTACAGTTCCTATCCGTCACCTCAATAGGAAATCAGTGTACATGGGGCATTTCATGGAACATGGGAGCCATGTAGTTCCCCACTGTAGATGCTGTGCACATGGGTACTGAGATAACTCTGGAAAGCTATTTGTTTTTTAGAATACCATGAGAGCTGTGTGTTGTGAGACCTCTCTTACACATCGACAAAATGAGGGCTGGGGACATTTATTTGCTCACAGCACGACTCATATAAAAATTTCCTAACTGGCAGGTGTCTGAACAATCTAGTTAAGGAAGAAAATTTTCCCCTTGTGCTACACAGGACTTCCAGATGCCTTTAGAAGGCACCTGTTCACTGAGGCTCACCTATACTTCACTAAAGGCATGCCTGGGCCTGCTGTCCTCCTGACTGTGTATGGAGGAACCGAAGTCATTTATGAGCCCTCAGGCTACTGTTTCTGAAATGATCAGTCTATACTCCTTAGCAATGAATCACAGTGGGCTTTATGCACAACCCATATTCATATTACACAGATGGGGAGAAAATTCTGAAGCATGCTTTGTGAAGACAAAGATGCACTAAAAAGCAGCATATTGCATGCATCTTGGCCATTTGGGTCTCAGTGCAATATGCAGGGACGGAAGGGGAGGGACACTCTGAGGTGGATAAGACACTTTTGTGGTTCCTTGACCACAAAATCGCAAAAAACCCCAAACCTAATTCAGAGAAACAATTCACAGGATCCTTGAACTCTTTCAGCTTCCATATCCCCATACCTAGCTATCCAAAGGTCAGCCCAATCAGGCTAAGAAAAACCATCATCTTGACTTGAATAAAATAATGAGACAAACAAACAGGAAACAAACAAGGGCAAGAGGTACTTCTGTTTGCCTCCTAGATTTGGGGACCTTTGAAGTTCATGTTCAGATACTTTCTGCTGCATTATAAGGATTCAGGATGGAAGAACTCGGAATGCTGAAGCCCTATATTCCTATGGGAGGCTGAAGCTTTAAAAAAAGAAGTGTCATCAAAAAAGAAGTGCCAGGCTTGCAAGGAAAACAAATTAGTTTCCCAGAAATTATTCCTGTTTAAAGTTAGCAAAGCAGAGCCCCTTTTGTGGTGGGCTAATGAGGCGTGGTGCTGAGTAGAGAGCCACAGAGGTGATGAGTGTGCTCTAATTAGCCCTATGAGATGAAACCCACATTTTCCTTCCCAGACTTGCATTGTATTATCCTGGAAAGAGCACATGGAAGAGTAATGAAGTACAAAATACCAGGACAACAGCAAAGAGCCCAGATTAAGAATCAGAGGTACAGCTGAAACAAATCAATACCTAGAATTCACAACTTGGAAACTCTGTGGCTTCCAAACAGAAATCTCATGGCTTTGTTGAAATGCTCTACTCTGGAAATGAGCATAGCCGAAAATAGAAAGAAGCTTATTGTGCAGGAGGGGAGATACATCTTCTGGGAGAGGGGAGGTATGTTCTACATTTGGGCAGGGCACAAAAAGAAAAGCCCGCCATCATCAGCGAATAAGTCTGCCTCACCCAATAGCACTCCACAGAGTGACCCCTGAAATGGGACCAGCCAAGGTGGCTCTGGAACCACAATCAGGAAAGCCCAACTAATCTTGATGTTCGACTACAGATAACTAGTCCTGAAAAAAGAGGTAGCACTGTATACTAATGAGACTATGCTGCTTCTGTGACTTCATTAGCAACTTTCTTTGAGTTTCTTCTGTGCTATGCAGATGCATCAGTTTGGTTATAGCTATATCAGGGAATTTCTAACACAGCAGTGCATAAAGCTGTGTGGAAAAATTGTCCATCGATCTGGACAGGAAAAGGAAGAAGACAAAATTACTCCAAACACGAAAGTCCAGTTCTCCACCAAGCAGCATTACTGACAGACCCTCTGCTTCAGAAACACATTCGAATAGCCCACTGCCAGATAACAAATATCCATGTTAAACAAACTACAAATGAGAATTAAGAAATTAGCTGCGAGTTCCAGGGCAGTATTCAAAAGACAGCACTCAGCCAGGGATTATTGCCGGCAATAACAATATAACTTCATTACACAGAGCAGGCATCTAAAATTAACATAGTGACTCCCAAGGGAGATCCTCATGCCTTGGAGGCTTGCTGCATGGGATCTAATGACTTTCCCACAAACAAACAGAAATACGATGGTAGACAGAGAGATCAGGCTGCTGTCACTGTGGCTACTGACACCCATTGCTCCAAAGGCTCTGCTTTCCTCTTCACGTTTCATTCTTCTAATTCTGAAATATTTTCTTTTTTTCCCAAAATAGAACTTCCTAGCATCACTGAGACATTTCCCATGTGTAGAAGATCTACATTCTGTAGCGTAACTCTTGCAACTCTATGTCGCATGTCAGCCCTCCTACAGATGCAGACATAGCTGTCATGGAGAGCCTCAGAACCACCTCTTCATTAAAACATCAAACTGGGCCTCTCTGACATTAGATCATTTTCCAGGTCTGCCACAAGCATCTTCTGAGACCCTGAACATACGGTCCCATGCTCTAGCTGCAAAATGAAGATCTACTTTCTTTGTATGGCTATTTAAATTGTTATTCTTTGAAGAAAAGATTGCTGCTGAGACTACTGCTTACTTGTATGAACATATATACATCCTAAGCTTGTGGCTTACCGCTCATTGGGGGGCAGTTGTTTTATGCTGCTAAGGTTAGTGAACAGAGAGGAGATTGCTTACATTCAACATGTGGTTCAATCCTATAGCAAAGTTGAAACTGCTGCTGAAAGGGGCTGTATGCTCCCCTGCTGCCTGGTTTCGCATTTGTTTAACAACGCAGCCACAAAAGGGAGTTGACCAAGTTAGTTTATCTACCAGAAAGCTCTTTTTGACAATTTTTTCACCTTTTTTGAAGGATCCATTTTAGTACTATCTGCCAGCTGAGCTGACTCTCCATGAGGCTACAGAATCACGGAATTTGAAACAGCATAAGGCATACAGCTAGAGAAGAGGGTGGGATGGCCTTTCTTGGCAGCTGCCAGGTATTAGACTGGCAGGGCTGTCATGCCATGTTGCAGCTTCGGTGTCTTCTATGAAACAAATCCTGGTGCAAAACCAGCAACTGTGCAGAAATATTTTGAGCTAGTTCTAATTGTTCCACCAACTTAGCCCAAAACTAGAACTCTGATAATCTATATCTACCCCCATGATTAAGTCTTTTATTTCACCAGTTGCATATTGGAACAATGAACTGTTTCAACAAGCACTTTTTGCTACAGATAGTGTTTCATGATGTTTTTAAGAAGTGTATTTTATAGCTCACTTTCTCCTCTTACCAGCCTTAGTCCACAGAAGTCATCCACACAATTTTGAAAATTCTTTGGGCTCAGCATTTCCAAAAGTGCCATCAGGTATTAGAACCACAGGAGTCTCTGTGTTATTTCGAGAATTTGAACTCCTACCTCATATTGACTTGGGACTTAAAATGTTACCTGTCTCCAGGGAACCTGTGATACAAAGCATTCTGAAAAAATAATTTCAGTCTTAAGGAAACTTTTGATTGCAGTAAGGCTGAATTGTCTCGTTTTGACTTTTATCTGAGTTTAAACACATTGATTTCCCAGCTGTATTAAATTGCTATGTTATTGAAAATGCAAAATTATAAAGGCAAAATAAACCTATTTGACAGTGTTTTGGAAAGAAATGTTATGATAATTTTTCCCTGGTAATTTCAGTGAAATCAGTGCACTCCTCAGGGAGAGTGTCTTTTCACGCAAACAGGTGGGTTTTTTTCAGCAGTTCTGTTCTCAAGACAGTAAAAAGGAGTTAAAGACCTTTCAATGGAGCAGTATTTTTGCCAGGGACTCCTCTATGTTGATCTTTTTCTTTTACATAACTTAGGTATTGACTATGCAAGAAAACCTTGCTCTATCTTAGGTTACTCTTTTTCATACCTACACACCTTTCATCAGAAAGCATTAGCCCTGCTACAAAACAATGCGGAGAATACCACCACGACCAGGATCAGGATTCCAGCCTTCCATCACCTTTTTCCTAAAGAGCTGTGATCAGCTTCAGGTGGTTGCACAGAAGGCACAAGGTCAAGGTTTTACAGAAAATTAGTCTGTTATTCTAGCACTGCGAAGTGAAAAAGAAAAGGAGGTGCCAAAAGATGACCATCAACACATATATTGCTAAATAGAAGCAATGAACTGCTCCCAGACCCCAAGGCCAGAGACAACAGCTGGCTCAAAATTACACTGCTTAGAGCTCATCTCTCTAAAGCAGGTTTGTCTTGGAAAGAACCAAGGAGTGAGCTTACACTTAAGTGCTATGAAAGATCAGCGGTTTAGTGAGTCAATTCTCTCCCTGGCCCACCTTTATTTAGAAGCATAGATGTCACTGGTGATAAGAGAAGGCATTTGTGGAAGCTTTTCTCTGATTTTTGAGGGGAAAGGTTCCGATCATGCCTTTTCCATTGTCTCACTGACACATGCAAGATCTAGAAGATGTCAGGACCAGAATCAGAAGATGAAACCATCACGAATAAAACATATTCATGCTAAGGGTATGTGGGGATCTCTTTTGCCTGAGGACGAAATGCTGAACATTAATTAGTTGCTGTGTTACATAAGTGATTTCTTTTCAAGAAGTCTCTCTATACCTTTGGCTTAACCAGCTGTGTGTAGCAGCTAAATATTCCCTGTTTGGACACCCTTGGAATTCAGCCGAGTTCTTACAGACTGGATTGGACCCCCCGTGCAGGTAGCTGCATGGAACTTCTCTCTGCTAAACATTCAGGTAGAGTGGCTGACACTGTATTTCTCACTAGTCTAGCCTGTAGAGAAACCCGCAAGCTGTTAGTTTAAATTTTCTTTCACTAGTTTAATTTTTCTTTCACAAAGAATTACTACTTTTGCTTACTAGCAACAAGACAGCTACAGCCTTTTTTCAGACAGGTAGCCCTTACATAGAAATCATCCCAGGGGAAGTCGGTGCTTTTTCCTCCTTAAATACAGTAAGTAAATGAGGAATAGATCAGGTAAATGATAATACAATTCACATCTTCAAAGAAGGAGTGAGTATATGCAAAAATGAGATAATAAGTGATTCACATAATTATACAATTATTTGTATCATATGCATTATAGCACACACTACACTGAAAGTGTGCACAACATCTATATAAAGATACAATACGACTCTCCTACCCCTCTGCCTATTCTCAACACCACAACAGAATGTCAATACCAGTTACTACAATTAGTGACAAAGTTAATTCCATGAGTATGTGGCTTACTGAATTCTTCTAGCTGCTTTTTTACTCACTATGAAATAACAGTCCCAAGCTTTGTGGATTTTGAAAAAAAAATAAATTGCCTGTAATGACTGCTCAAAGTACCTGGCGTGGCAGCACAATCCCTTTTTGTACTCTAGAGCTACACAAAAAATGACTCTACGCAACACAGCTGTGGGAACAAGAAGTCAGCCACATTTGTGAATAGGGTATAGATAGCTCAAACAGCCTTGGCTTGCTACCATCATAACCAGGATAGCCAATATTTTTAGTGCTCTGCATAAGTTCATGAAGGACAATTTAGTTTAAGGAATTACTTTTGACTTGCCTGTAATGTTGTCCTGAGGCACCTCAAACCCATCAAGCTGCTTTCTAGGTTAATATAACTGCAGGGCAAAGGCAGCTAGGCTTCAGCTATCCATGCCTGCTCCAACATTATTTGTGAGGAACCATTTTGCAAGTCAGATATGGCAACAGCCGGGCTTAGCTGCAGAATGCAGATTACTCTTCTACAGCCTGCCAGAATTAATGGGAGGGGAATAGGAGACATATTCGTGTTTTGTTCAGTTTCAGGATGGAATATAATGGAAGGCTTTGTTTCCTTGTTGTTAGCTTCCTTTGTAGACTCCAGCGGGAGATCAATGACTAAGATTTGTTCCCTGCTGTTATTTCTTTGTGTCTCAGTTCTTTAGAATGCTCTTTTCTTTCCTCACATTCTTTAATTTGGTCTGAATTGCTCTCCAGAGGGATACTAATTTAATAAATTTCTATCCTGCCGTCTGACTTCTGAGACCTTCTATTCTGCCAGCCTTAACTGTCCACAGCTTTCAAAATACACATACAATAAGATGCCAACTTTATCTAACAAGGACATTCCCACAAACTCTTGATGCAGTAAAGGGATCTTATTCTAAGAAAATTTAGCTAACCATCCTAAAGTGTAGATTCTTTCAAAAAAGTTCTTCAAAATCCTATCTGAGTCCTGCAAAGGAAAGAAGCCTGAGAAAGTGCAAACCGAATATCAGGCACAATACCTGAAACTTTTATTCAGATTATGTTTTCTAATCTAGTTATGGATACACTCCTCCTCTTGAATCTCTCAAATAATTAAGCGCTTTGCTGTTTTTTGAAACACAGGTAGTTTAGCAGAAATACTGAATGCCCTGTGCTCACTGTTATCGCTATGACTTTGAAAAGTCATACTCGTTTACTGATAATGCCATAGCCACTTCAGGGATCTGAGTAACCTGCATGGCAAAACATTGCTGATAGTGAGGATCACAGCTTAGCAAGGCACTGGAGTGTTTAAGTAAGGAGGAAAGGCCAGAAGCATGTGTTTACAATAAAGCAGGTACTGCTGGTTACAGTTCAACAGCACAAAGCTGAATCACGAAGACATTTCAAATGTGGAGTGCACAGGATAAGAGTATCTATGATCACTAACAAATAAAACAATATTAAAATCATTAAAAATATTAACAATTAGCAGACCAAACTCTAAGCCCTCCAAGCCAGTGCTGACATTGGCAAAGTCGTTTGACTTCAATGCCTCGGGATTGTGAAACACAACCTTAAAGTCTATGTCTCTATAGCACCTGACATTTGAGATTTTCAGAACGTTTGACAAACAAAGTTCGGCTATATTTTGTAATGCATCTGCCCCAAGAGTTTCTCTAAACTTAATTTCCCTGATTTTATCAACAGAGAAACTGAGTGGTTAGACTTCTGGCTCAAAGTACTTACACAAAAAGTCTTGAGACTATGAGCACCACTACTTAGAGACTAGAAATCTGTCCACTCCTGCCAAGGATAGTCTTCAAGTGAACAAGCACAGCAGAGCGATTGGCACTACAAGAGGTGAAAGACTGGTATGTTGAAATTTCAAACACTTTGAAAAATTTCTATTTCTCTGAAGAAAGCATAAAAGCCAAACAAATTTAAGTGATTAAACAACATGCATGAGGCTATGCATCCTGTTTATTTACTCCTACAATAGGAATCCAAGTCAGGGAGAGCTGTAGGTAGAAATTCTTACTGTTTGGTAGGTGAACAGAAATAGAGAAACTTCAGGAATATTACTCTATGCCAATATTAAGAAAATCCTCTGTTTGGTTTTGAGAAGAAAGCCACAACACTACCTTATGATTTATATGTTACAGTCTTGGTGTGAAACCAGCCATTCCACTGAATGCATTCAAGTTTTGGACATTTCATTAAATGACTGACAACACAGAAACCGTGTTACGGTATGTACTAGATTCTGTTTCTCTCAGGCATTTTATGTAAGATGAGGCTGGCATTCCTGTTAGTCCTGATACGAACCATTAAGAGTGGACAGAGGAATTCTTTGTGGGACATTGCCTGACATAAAAGTTTCACTCGAGACTCATTTCTAACTGATCAGATATGGGTAGAGACAAGGCCCTAGATTCCCATTATCAGATCACAACGTATGACACCACGACAAATCTATCAGTATGTGAGCTCTGCCCCTGCGCAGGAAGACTGATCACTGAAGTGTCTGACATTGGTTCACTCTCAGCGAAGTCTTCCCAAAGGGTAGGATTAAGGTGGGATTAAAATGAGAGCTCCTAAGTTTCAGAGAGCACTTAGCTACTCTTGGATTTTTTTTTTTTCTCTCTTCATGAAGCAGATTTTCTGGCATTTATATCTCCAGGAAGGAAAGTAGGGAATATCCAGATTTTGATGGCGGATCCCTGTAATAGTCATCTTTCAAGACAAGGTTTCCTTGAAGATCCTCTTTAAGTTCCAAAAGTTGCACCTGAGCCAGCCAGTTCACTGGTTTGTGCATCCAGAGCCAAGGCATCACTGCTGGGCTTGGATGTTAGAAGAGCATTGTCCTTTGGTCAGTCAACAGAAACCCACCTGAGGATCTCCATGGCTGTTTGTGTCCGTGCTGATACTAATGTCTATATTCAGAAAGTCAAACTGAATGATAGACTCACTTGCTATAAAATCACAAAGTTGGATCAATAATCAGCAATCATGGCACATTGCAGAAGAGGTCAGGACATTTCTGTGGCCTCCCTGTAGAAGCTTGCATTCATGTACAAGTGTAGCACAGACACTTCGGCTTTTAGTTCACCTTACGCAGTAGTGCACTATTTCAGAGCTACATCAATGTGACTTAACATTTGATGGAAAGTTCTTGCAATTGCGTTTGACTGAAGACTCTGAGATGCAGTCCTCCTCTCCAGATTGATTAAAAAGAGAGTGCTGTACCTATAGTGTGAATGAGTCATAAATGTTCCCTCAAGAAGAAAGAAAAGGTTACCTACCAATAACTAGAATCCTTCAAGATGCATTGTCCATGTGCACATACACTACTCATTCTCCACTATCTGCCTCTCTGATCAACAGTTTCCTGCAGGCAAAAGGAAACCACAGTGGGTAAAATACATTGGGTGGAGGGTGGTGTATGCCCCTTTCTGTGGAACATAAGGGGAAGTGGGCCCAGAAATTGATGAAATGAAAAAGCCTCAGTACTAAGATCTTTATGGCGTATCTGTCCTTACAGGATACAAGTACATAGGAAATATATAACTATTTTCACATACGAAATAGAAACCACAGAGAACACTAGCTGTTGATAAGTAACTTCCTTTTCTATGATGTCATACTTATTACTGTATGGGAGACATATTCTTGTACGGCTTAAAAATATACATAAATCTTTTTTAGATTACTGATTGAGTGTTTCACATACTGCTAATTTCTTCCACTGTCACTTTTTATACTGAAACCTCTTTGGAGAAGGCACAGTCATGTCCTACAAAGTGTCAGTACCAAGCACAGTGACTCCACAACTAGTCTGGTCTCCCTGCTCTACTGTAACACAAATTAATAAAAACATTTGTTCAGCATTTCTATCAACCTTTTGTTCTAGCTACTGTTGAAGACATAAAAGGAACTGTGAACTCAGTCTCAAGAAATGAAAACTGGCTGCACAAGCCAGATGATTCTGAATTAGTTTTGCAACAAGCTGCTGACAGCTCTCTGTTCAGCTCCGCTAAGAAAAAGGGGTGGGGAAAATTACACCAGTGGGTGAGGTGAAAGGGAATGGGGAGACAAGCCAAGGAAGGAGCCTCTCCTTCATTGTGTAATCCTGAAGTACAGCTTACTTTGCAGTGCTATCAGTGGAGTTAAAACTGCCCTCTAACCTCCACTTACCCTATAGTGATATACAGTAATAGAAGTACTCTTGGAGAATACTTCTTTGGAGTTTCTTAGTTAACTGTAGGATCTGTTGGCCGAGTGAAAGTATTTTTATAAACCTGACTCCAATCTTCCCTGTAGGGGTTGTCCAAACTAGCAACCCTACCTGAAACTTAATGTCAAATCTATAAAATTAACTTATAAAGGTCAGAACCTGCATTCATTTAAAGAAAAAATAAAATGTAGGTGCCAGTTCTGATCTTATCTTTGCAGATCTGTGTTTGTCTTTTCTTCAGTACATTCTCTTCCTCTTGCTCTTGGAGCCAACACGTGTAAGTTCCTCATGGCGTAGTTTGACAGCAGGATTGTTGAGGCCTTTTACCATAGCCCATTACTACGGTGGCATGTTGTGGCTGACTGCACTTTGTTGGCATAAGGTGCACAAGGAAGAAAGGAGATGACCAAGACTACGTTACCTGAGAGGAAGTTTGGGAAGAAACCATGGCTCAGTCACAGCCCAAGTCCTCGAAGCACAACAGGGTAGATCTAGACTAGGGACAAAACATGCCCCACAGGCATATTCAGATGGTGTGTGTTCTCTAGAAAAGGATAGCGAGGCAAGACAAAGTCTTTCTCTATCTCTTCCCTCCTAAGTATTGCCAGAGACCAGTCACCTGGCTAAAAGGTATCACAGTATTGTACTAGAATGAAACCCGGAAGCTATGCCCAAGTGCTAAAATTTGTCTTCACTCTAGTCACATTATAAGCACTTTGTTTTGTACTCTGATGTTCGGACACTTAAAAGCATCCTTTCCCTCTCCAAAATATTGTTCTGTAAAACCCTTTCTCCTCATCTCTGCACACGCGGGCAGGAAGTTGTTCTTTGGGTCACTGTCATAGCGGGTTGCAGGGGATAGGTAACCAGACCAGTTCCCAGGACTAGCAGATCTCTTGGTAAATGGGGCAAAACAATCTCTAGGCTTAAGTAAGCAGCACAACAGGCTTCCACAAGGTCAGGCTGGCAAAGAGGCTCAGCAGACTAAGCGTTTAGGAAGGAGCTCTGCAACTCTCTGGAACAGAAGTCTGCACGCTAGACATACTGTGGTCTGGGCTGACATACTCACACACAAACTTCAGCACTTGCCTGAGAAGTCTCAGGCCTGTGTGGCAACCTCTCTTAGTGAGTAGCAACCTCACTGGAGACAGTGAAGGAGTCACAATCGCGCTGGAGTATGCTACGGGTATGCACACACCTTTGCTGAATGCTCATCCCAGGTCCATCTTCAGTGCCCTTGACCAGCTTCACCAATATCTTATATCTCTACCCTTTCCCTGCCCTAATGTATCACCAGTCCTTCAGATGTGGGTTCTTTGAGAAAGGAGTTACCTGATATTCTGTACCTACACTGCGCCTCTTCCTTCCAGTAAATAACACTCCTTTGGGAGTAGTGAATTGCAGTGTGCTGTTGTTACACTGTCCTAGCTCATCCAATCAATTACATAAAGAGGGCAGGTGAAGGTGGTGTTGGGACAGTCCCAGATTAGCAGTTTTGAGCTGCTAAGACTTAAAATCACAAATGTGAGGCTCTTTTTCAAAAATAGCAAGAAAAAGAATCCAGAGAACGTCAGGCTGGCCAGCTGTATTTCAGTTCCTGGGAAGTTTATGAAGAAAATTCCCCTGTAAATCTTATCTTCCAGACACAGGAAGGAAAAGAAAGTGATTTGGAACAGCCAGCATGGATTTACTGATCACAAACTGTGCCCGACTAGCCTGAATGATGAAACATCTGGCTCTGTAGACGGGGAAGAAGAGCAGATATCATTAATCTAGGCCTTGGCAAGGCTTTTGACAATTTCTTCTACAGCATCCCTGTATCCAGTCTGGGGATGTATGGACTGGGCAGTTGAGACATGCAACTGTTTCCTCTAATTGGAAGTTGAGGCCATAGTAGGAGTCTTGTGTTCAGTTTAGGAACTCCCCAGCACACAAGAAATATTGTTAGACTGAAGCAAGTCCAGCAAAGTGTTACCAAGGCTGCTGATAGGCCATGGACATGACATTTTGGGGCTTGAGAGTGTCCTTGATCAACAGGTACCAAAGAGAGTCCTCTCAACAGTCTACCAATAAGTTAAATCTGAGTATAATACATTCACACACTGTCCCAAGGTGCTTTCCTCACAGCTCTGCAGACAGTGCTTTGGTTTGTGTGCTTCAGGCAGGGAAAGGGAGATGGAAACTGTGTCATCACGTGCTGCTGGAAGACATTGGCCTGGTCTGTGCTTTGTTCTTGTAGTGGCAAGTGACATCAACGCAAGATGCCCCTTTTTTAACCAAGGGAGATGTACTTGGGTAGTCTACAGTGCAAGTGTGGTTAGATGAACATGAAGGTGCCTTAAGACGGAAAAGCTTCTGCCCTTTTACATACAGCTCACTAATTCTAGTCTGAGTGCATCCTGGAAAGGAGGCTTCTCCTTTTACTACTCCAGTACAAAGAAAGATGACAACACCAGCATATTGAAAAGGGGCATTTTTGTGTTTCGGGAAGGCAGGGAGCCTTAGTGGGTGTCTTCACTAAGACTGTCAAAATTTCTGGGAAATGGGTGATTGCTATTCAGAAACAACTCTGTGGCCTCTACTGCTTCCCAGACACCATTATTCTCCAACTGGACATGTTTATGTAGCATCCACTCCCACTTCCTTCCTTCTCCCCCATGTTCACCTGTGACTGACATTGGTGTGGAAGTCACGCCTACTCACACAAAGAGCCTATGAGAAGAGATGTCAACAGCAGAAAGATTGGTATGACTCAGCAAAAAGAATTCTCATTTTTTCTGGATCAGTCAGTGCATGCATTAATCTAACTTATAAATATGTACTCATATTTCTTCTTTATTTGTTCAGAAACTGTCTATTTAATTTGACGTGTTAAAACAGATAGTTTAATCCACACTGGCACTGCTTAGTCCATGCCTATTTGTGTCCCTGTTTGCATATAAATTTATTCCTTAACGGACGATTAGCTGTCTGTATCTATAGACAGGCTTCTGGTTTACTTGTTTCCTGCTTACTAGCATGGGGAAGCAACACCTACCCAAACTATATTTGACTCCTATCACTTGGAATTAATAGTTATTAATATTGCTGCCAATCCAGATATAGTGGGAGGCAGGTTTAGAGGTTCATTTTCTGACTGTAAAAGCAGATTTCATTTCTAGGCTGGTTTTCCCTCTGCTAAGTTATTTGTTCAAAGACATCCTGTCATAGGATCCCAGAAAGGACCCACTCTTACGCCATGAATCCGGAGATTTGATTCATTTTAACTGGCTCCCCAAACTCCCTTAACATCCCAAAGATTTTCTCCCCTTCTCCAACTAAGTAAAACCTTCTCTTCTCAAAGCTTCTCTCTGTGGATGAGAGAACAAAAGCACGGAGCATTCTGGTGAGGTTTACCACCCAAACTGTGGGCTTTTGCCACCAGAAGTGGGTTCATTTGGCTGGTGTGTGAGTTTACCTGCTAGACTCCAGCTTTGCCAGAAGCTCAGTATTCTAGTTTTTCAAAGTATGTTCAGTCAAACTGTTTTTGGCTGAAGGGGTAGAGGAGTCTGTCCATCCCAAAAGAAAGTGGGGAAGAGGGGAAAAGGGAGAGTTCTGAATCAAGAATGAAAAAACAGTTTTCAATAGTGATGCAATCACATGGCAAGATACCTCAAAAAGGCGGAACTATAAATGCATTCCAGTTTTAATTAAGAAAGTTTCTGTCCAGCTTCTAACTGGTCAAAACTGGAAAAAAATAAACAGATGCAGGACAGAACTAACGACAAACCTAATCTTGATCTTGGCTCACACACTTTTCCTTGGCTTGTTCTCCTAACCTGGGGAAATTCCCTTTAACAATGTGAGTAAACAGTTAACAGCTTTACCAGATGGTTATCAACAGAGAAGTGGAACTATAAAATGAGTCATTTTGTCATCTCTAAAGATCAGTGATGAATAGATGTTTTCTTGCATATAAATACAGGAACATGCAAAATACATGCTTTTCTGCACACATGAATGCAGTAGTTGGAAGAGATAAAATATTGCACACCCACATCAGACCTCAAACCCTCTTTAGGCCATGGACTGCTTTCCAGAGAGGTGATGGGCAGAAGTGCAGGAAATACATTCAAGAGCACAGCAGAGGCAAAGCTACATGAAGGGAGGCTCACACTACCCCTGCCCTCCAAAATTTGGGCCTTCACTTACATAATCACAGAATGTCAGAGGTTGGAAGGGACTTCTGTGGGTCATCTAGTCCAACCCCCCTGTCGAAGCAGGGTCTCCTACAGCAGGCTGAACAGGACCTTGTCCAGGCGGGTCTTGAATATCTCCAGAGAAGGAGACTCCACAACCTCCCTGGGCAGCCTGTTCCAGGGCTC
>Ga0065711_1036506_pt1 | contig 20914 bp, 15 predicted proteins | sample Hoacrofraction12_FD_59098 | JGI IMG/M metagenome (GOLD analysis project Ga0065711, IMG submission 59098) | Hoatzin crop microbial communities from Cojedes, Venezuela - Epithelial fraction 12 v2 (version 2) | ecosystem: Host-associated > Birds > Digestive system > Esophagus > Crop | place...
CATTTGCCCCCAGGCCAAGCTCAATGCATTCCAGTTGCTCCCTCACATATAGAGCAACTCCACCACCTCTCCTTGTTGGTCTGTCTTTCCTAAAGAGTCTGTAGCCATCTATGACAGCATGCCAGTCATGTGAGTTGTCCCACCACGTTTCTGTGATGGCGACCAAGTCGTAGCCGTCCTGCTGTAAAATAGCTTCCAGCTCCTCCTGTTTATTGCCCATGCTACGTGCCTTGGTATAGACACACTTGTGAGGTTGTTTGGAGCAAGGATCAGGAGGAGTCAAGATTGGGGCATAGGAGGAGGATGAAACTATGAAGAAGGAAGATAAGGATAGCAGAAGGGATCGAAGGTACCCATGACTGAGGCCTGATCCATTCCGCCTGCTACCTCGCAGAGCCCAGGACACATTGCTTGAGAGAAGCGAGCCTTCCTTCCTGCCAGCATGGCTACTTGGGAGCTCTTCTTTCCTTTCACCTAACTTTCATGCTCCGCTAACAGATGTCTAGGGGGAAGGTAGGGTGGCACTTGTGAGTCAGAGCCGTAGAAGTGGATGGGTTTTGGCGTTTCTTCGTTTAACTATAGAGAAAAGATGTGTAACAAAGTTGGTATGAAGACTGAAAAGTCAGTTTCTCTGTGGTTCAGGAAATGCCAGCATTGGGCTTGCCTTTACAATTTTTATTCAACCCTCTGTTCTATGCATTCTTTTACAGCAAGTAATTATCAGTTACGTACTGTTTTTTCCACAATATCTCACTTGTCTTGCAAAAATATGGAAAGTCAATGAAGCCATCGAAAGCTACTGACAGCTGTGGTAGAAACACCCATGTGGAAAGTACTGCTTAGCTTTACAGAGCAGGACTGAGCATACAGTAAGCAACCTAGAACTTCTTGCTGAGCAGAGAACAATATACATAGGTTTGCATTAAAGTGATTGCCCTGCAGTCTGGACCTGAAAGCTGCAGTGGCTTCTGCTTTGTCAACTTGGAGCACTGGCAAAACTAGTGTGAGAATTTTCCTCTGATTTTTAAAAATACCCTTTGGGGAGATCAGCCCCACGAGCTGTCATCGTCTGATCCAAGATTATTGCTCTTATAGCTTGGATATCTGGGCATCTTTCTGAAAGATGGCATACTTCTGATATGGGCTGCAGCTGGAAGAGGCCTGTTGGATGGAAAATATTGGGAGACCTTTAGAACATTTCCTGGAAAGGAGCAGTGTAGCTCCATCTATCACTAACTTAGGTGATCAATAGCTCATTTCTCCTGGTAAATACACGGAGTATTTTGGGAACAATTTTACGCTCAGACTTTACGCTCCTGTTGTGATCCAACTGAAGAAGAAAATACCCTGTAATTATAGCAGTATCCTCTTGGCAGATGCAGATTTGATGGTGCTTCAATATGGTCCCTGTATTCCCATTAAAGCATTACATTTGTATGCCATACGGCATCTATTGCCTAATAGTGTTGGAGGCCTGTTGTCACTTCTAAGTTTCTAATCATGTTCCATGATTGCTTGAGTGTTTGGCTTTGTTGTTTATATAGTATTTTTCTTTTTGATACAAAAGGTGATCTTAAAGTATACATGAGAACATACACAGTTATGCTTAAAATATGTATTGCTATAACCAGAGCTATAAAGATACTTTTGCTATCTTTTCTGCTTATTTCTTTAACATCCCCATGTGCTAAAGGCATTTCAGGCTCCCTGCCAGAACTACTCCCTATCTGAAATGAAGACTATAATGTGCCAGTGAGGGATGGCTGGCGGGGTCTGGTAGATCACAAAGGCTTTTTTATTTATTATTTTACTATTTTTGTTGTTTTGTTTCCCTTTTTGCAGCTGACTTTATTTGAGCAAAGGATCTGTGTGTGTCCAAGGAAGGGGCTATGGTCAGAGTTTTTAAAGGAAATGGAGATGCAGCAAACAGGCAGAGAGGAGATTTTTGAGTGCGAAGGGCCTGAGGGTGATGTTAGGGGCCAGGGCCAGAGAAATGAGGTCAGGTGTGGCAGAGGGGATAACAGCAGCACAATGCAGGGTATGCGTTTAATGCTCACCTGTTTGTCTTAAAGATTTGTTCTGTTACACTTGTAGGATCTACAGTTAGAATATGGTCACGGTCCTCAGTGTGGCTACTTCTTGGGTGCAAATAAGTGAGTAAGCAATGACACTTTCTGTCTTTAATTCAAGACTGTTTTAATATAAAAATCACAAATGTAAGTTAAGCGCATTAGCTGAAATGGATGTAGTAAATACGTCAAGCTTGTTTATATCAGTTACAATTCCAAAATCACTGTTTATTTCCAGTGATAGAGTTACAGCACTTTTCAGTATTTGAGGCTGTGTTGACCATATTGTTTCTATGGTGCTGTAAGCTTCCTTGTAAGAGCTGTTATCTTGGTCTGCTTGTTAACAAAATATTCTGCATGATAAGTCTCACACAGCACAACTTTACCCCATCTGGGAACTACCTGTGCTGCTCTGTGATATTACTTTGTGCCCTTCTTCAGGTTGTAGGGCACAAGGAACATTCAATTATAGATGCTTTAAGAATAAAACTTACCTGTCACAGCAAAGTCCTTTAACTTCATGTTCATACATTTAATAGTTTTGTTGTATTAATCATGTGAAATAGTTTTCCATGTAATTCGTGCTTTCCACCTAATTTCTTAATTTACACTTATGCATGTCAGAATTAGGAAGCCTAGCTTTGCTTTGCTAAATTAAATCATATTAAAAATGCAGAAAATATAAGCATAGAAAAGGATATATTTACACAATTTTTTAGTTGGGGAAAATAGGAATACTGATCTCTTCTGAAATCCTGTTGTTTCTCATCCCTGTGTTTTGCCTGCTATTCCTCCCTGTCTGTGTTTTCAGACAAAGACACAAAAATTAAAATGTTCAGAATGTTACAAAAATTAACTAGGGAAGAATGAATTTATTCCAATAGTAGTTCAGTCTTCTTGTCAGTCTGATTTTTTAAATTTTTTTTATTATTATGATTTTCTTGGATAGTGTGGATTTGTTTTAAATTGGATTAAGCTAAAACAGTACTTGTTTTTACAGTACAAGGAACAAGGACCACTGCATTTCATAGCAATACATTAATAAAAGCATTTTAAAGTGTGTTGTGAAAAAAAAAAAAGTTTTAAGTGCAGCGATGTTCATTTGTATGTGGTTGTTGTATATGTCCTGAAAGCCAGCTGAAATAACATGCTTTGGATAATTTACTGATAGAATCATAGGAGCATTTGCCCTCACTTTTGATAACGAAGTTTGTGTTCCACAATTAAACTGTGTTCTTATTCTTATTTAATGCTGAAGGAGTCTCTTAAAATCAGTTGAAGAAGAACTGCATCAGCGGTAATTCTATTCTTTTTTTTTTTTTCCACTCTTGTGTGTTTCGAAGTCATTTGTGTGTTGATTTCTTATGTCTGTCACAACTAGTTCTTGTTTGTCCCCTACTTGCTGAGAGGATATGGGAGAGGCTTAGTTGTCTGGATTGCAGCTGTGCTTTAAAGAAGAATAATAGTAATGGTAAAAAGCTAAAAGGCAGTAAAATTTTGTAAAAGAGGTAGTAGCCCTTGAACTCAGAATTTTTCACAGTAGCCAAGGTAATTTTAATACAACTCAGCCATAGTACCTTGTTATTTTCTTAGGGGACACGTGGCACATTTAGAAGATGATGATGATGCAGACGATGATGCTAAACAGTAAGTCCTTTCTTCTTGTAAAAATAAATAAATGTACACAAAAGCTGATTAGTGAGTAGATGAAAATTTGTTGACAAAGTTGAATCATGTTCTATCCCTAATAGCTTCGATTCTTTTTCTTCTTTTAAAGATAGGCATTTGATGTTGTTCCTAGATTACATCACCAGAAGTTTTCTAATTCTGCTGATAAACTTGTGCTAAATTACAGGGAAAAAGTATTGTTCCTTGCTTTATACAGTTGTCTTTTATCTTCTACTGTTGAACAAAATCTTGGTGTAGTTAGATTGAGCCAGTAATTCATCTGACCCCAGTCCTGGGGTCGTCTTTAGAACTCATGACAGTATATTAAAACAAGCTCATTAAAAATATGCAATATAGATACATAACTGTCTTCTCTAGATGACTGGGTTTGTTCTGTCCACATTCTCAGCTAGAAGAGTGCTTGTATGGGTGCTTGATTTTGGCATGGAGCTGGCTTCCTTACTACAGAGAGAGCAACATTATGTGACTGCAAAGGCAGTATCAGTAGGCATGTGTTAAATTAATGATATTGATATTAAATTCCACTAGTATAAGTATTCTGGAGCTCTTTTTGATTGACAGATGAGAGCTGAAACATTTTAAAGTGCATAGCCAGTATGTGGTAATCTATATTCCTAAATAAATCTGATGTAAAGACCATAAAGAAAGATGCCATTGAGACAGAATTATTGTTTACTTTCTGTTAATGGATAACTTTGAAAGCTGTTGCATGCCAGAAACCTGTAAAACATGCGTTATCTATTGCTGGCATCTGTCTCTTACAGAGAACCAAATACTTCTCTCTTTTTTTTTTTTTCTTTCTTTCTTTCCTTATTTTACTGCTGTTCTTTTATAACAAAGGCAATGCTTTTTTATCATTGTACTGAGCATCAGAGACAGCCCCTTCAAGAAGGGTAAAGCTACTGATAGTGTCTGATGTCAGCTGGGCAACATGTACATTAAACTTGCACTGTTTAATAATCAACTTCGCAAAACACAAGTATGTTTGCTGTTTGACACAAGTGGTACTTGTAGAAGAAAAAATTATTTTTAGTCACTTGTTAGCAGGCTTTATTCTGTTGCTAATTCCTTAAATTCTTCAAGTTTCGTTATTAAGTGGTTGTTTAAAGACATGATTGATTAGGCAGTTCCTCAATAGTATGGAGCTCCCATGTCTTGTCGTAGAAGGGAAGAGGTTGATAATGCTGCTCATTGATTTGCTTCCCCTGCATTTGGACCAAGCTAAGAACCCACTTTGCTCATAGCTGGATAGACTTTAGTAATGATAACTCGGGCTTCCTGCACTGTAGGATGTAATGGTCTCCTACAGCTCCATACTGCTAGCACCACTCTGATGGCCTTCATTGAAGATGCTCTGGATATCTGCTCTGCTGCAAGCCAGCTCAGCTTGGTTCCTCCATCCGTACTAATGGCTGGATATGTTTTATCTACACCTCTGTGCCTTGTCCGTTCATTTTTGCTTAATGTTTCTTCCCCCCTGCTTCTTGCTCTGTTTGCATTTGGTATCATTAACTTCAGTAATGTTCCAGGGCTTGGAACTTCTTGAACCCTGCTGTCTTGAAGTGCTTGCACCAATATCTTTGTCCAGTGCTTTGAGATCCCTGTTCCTTGCACGAGCTCCATCAGAACTTTCAAACAGCACTGGCTTTAGCTGCTTCTTCTGCTGTCCTGTTTTGTTAAGCAAGAAAGAACCTGGTAGCTTCCAGAGAGGTTCTGATTTGTTTGACCCTAAGAACAGTCACCAATGATCTTCCAGAAAAGTCCGGCTGTTTTTTGCTTCTTCCTGTATTTCATCCTAGGTACTCTAGCCCTACAGAGAGGGCCTGACAATTTCCTATAAGCACAGAGGTAGGCCTTGAATGCCTCAGCCTTGGATGAGACAGATTCTGCATCTGTGCCTTTCTGCTTGGTATCTGTTCGAGTCCAAAGCTCTGCTGCATTATGTTGGTTTGTCAGCTCAGTTTCAGATATCTTCCTCTGGACCCCACTGAAGATTCAAGGCTTTTGTTTTATTTATATTCTGTGAGATGGAACTGCAGTTGAAGAGCATGTGTGACATTGGTCACTGCTCCTTTCAGATCCAGAACAAAAATAAATGAAGCAGCTGTACACCTTCCAGTCCAAAATGATGCCGCTGCATGACTCTGAAGCTGGGTGATTCATAGCAGAGAATCCACACACTTCAGGGAACAGTATAAAACTTTCTTAATTTAATCATTTTGATTGTTTTGATATTTCTTTTTCTCTCATGTGCAGCAAAGCTGATGATGCTTGAACTTCTTTGTTGTGGAAGTTGGGAAAGCAGAAATTGTAGGGCCACTGCCCTGCGTGATCAGCAGTGGAAAACTGCATAAACCTTGCTGTTGAAAACGAGTGCACGCAATCCTTTGTACAAACATCTGTCACATTTATGCTAAATTGTTGGCATTTTTGAGGTGTTTTTTATGTTTGGCTGTTCAATAACACTGTGATAGCTGTCTGAGATGCAAGGAAGAATATGAAAGAAAGTACAAATGGAGCTTAGACAGGCGTGACTGAGAACTTCTGCTTGGTCCCATGTTGTAAAGAGAAGACAATTTCCACAAGCATAGCAGCTGAAGTGCATGACACAGGATAACCCAGTCTCAGAAGTCCCCTTCCAGCTTCTCTGAAATAAAAACAACTGTTAAGATGCCAGGACAGAAACTCCTGAAAAGAATGAAGTAAAGCAGACAAGTGATTGATCTGTAAACAAGCAAACAGATATCTTGGACATTTTCCCAAAACTTTGGAACATGACTTAAAAATAAGGAAAATGTTGTGCAAGAATGTCAAGTTTTCACAGCTGTATTCCTAATTTATTTTATGGAAATAATTTTCTGTTCCAGACGATTGAGAAATAGGACAGTGTAAGAGTTTTTAAAAACATAAATATTTTAGGAATCTAGGGGTGTTTTTTTTTTTTAAAATGCAGCGTATTCTTTAAAACACAGAACCAGCAGAGGAAGAATGCTCTTTATGCTTCAGCTGTCTCTTGTTTCCTGCTGATATCTTGTACTGTTGAGCCAAGCTGTTGAATTGTCTTGCGTTAAAAAGTTGTCTTTCCCAAGATTTCTGTGAGAAAAGAAACTCATGGAAGAAAAAACCCAAAACAACCCAGACACTGGGCTAACTGTCCGTTATAGGTGGATTTTGCTTGCATGTGTAAGGCTGTTCTGAAGAAGTCCGTGGTAAATTTTTCGAGGAATGGTATTCGTCAGTTTTCTTGTAACTCCCTTTTTCCCTATATACCTGCAGATGGCCTTTTAAAAGAGCTCACTGATATCCTAACTCTTTCTCCTCTCAACACAGTAAATATCAGGCCTGCTGTGCACCTACCTACTTTTTTTCTGCACGAGTATGTGCATCTTCAGCAAATCAGTTCATGTCACTTTGTGCTCTCAAGGGAGGATCTGTAATACTTGAGTTTTCGGCTGGTATCTGTGGTATGCGCACCAATAACAAAACGCTTGAAAGTATTCATGATGCAGTTATTTGGATATAGTAGTGCTGTTGACATGGTAATAGTGTGTGTTTGTGTGGCATTTATAAAATGCTGTATCCTCTTGAACACTGCAATATGAGGTTCAAAGAGCTACACTGGATAACAATCGGTTTTGTTTCTTTTCTTTATAGTGCTACTATGAAACCTAAAGTGCCACCTCCTTTACCACCAAAGGTAAGTGAGGGGGATTTTGTTGCCTAGAGTAAAAGGGCGCTTTAAATAAATAAATGCAGACTATACTGATGGTTCTCTTACTGGATCTGTGACTTAAAGACTTGAATCAAGTTTTAAGTCAAGGGTATATACAGGTGGTTGACCTGTATGTTCATAGCCTTTAATTGCAAAACTGCATGAAGTCTTGCATTGTAGGGTATTTGTCAGTGTGAAAGTGCTATTTCTGACAAATTGCACTTCCAATAATTTGGAAGGAATAAATTGGGTAGTTAAAAAATTTAGTGCCACAAGTAATTTTTAATAAAGAGCTTCCAAATAAAGCCTCTGCTTGCTAAATTTTGGTGTCAGAATAGTGATCTTCAGAGGCATGACTGGATCAGATTAGGTTTTGCATGCTGCCACTTGAAGAGTAAGTCAGTCTTTTCACACTGAAGTTATCTTAATATGAGCAAAAATAACAAGAAAAAAAACTTTGTATTTCTTTTTTCTGGTGGTCAGTTCCCCAGGCAAAAACTACAGGTTTTATTACTTACCCTTCTCCACTATCTTTGCATAACTGAGAAGGATTTTACAAGCAGCATTACTACAGCCTGTGTCTAAACAATGTTGCCCTTTGTGGTTACATCCCCTACGTGGAGTTCAGTACACAAAATTCTGGCCTTATTTTGAATAATCCCTAGTTTCTACTTAAATGTCTGGTTTGGTTATCTGTGGCCACAAACAGTGACATTTCCACATGCCAAATAGTTGTTTAATGCATGACCTGAATATAATAATTTTGAATTTGTCCTTTGTTGATAACAAGGTTTTCATTACTGCTGTGGATTTCCTTCTAGTTTTCTTTTTGAGAGAAATTTGCATGGCAGAACATGTTGCTTTATCAATTTGTGAAAATGCCAGGATACGATTATTGCACACGTGGGTTTTTTTCTCATTGAGAAGGATCATGGATGCTTTGAATCTTTTTTTCCATTATGTTTCTATTAATACTATGTCTTTTTCAGCCTAAATCCGTCTTTATCCCCCAAGAAACTCATTCTTCTGAAAATGATAATCAAGGGACGATCAAGAGATGCCCAACATCAGAGAGTCCAGCAAAATCTGCATCTCAGGTTCCACCCAGACCTCCACCTCCTCGGTTACCTCCACAGAAATCTAATGCTTTAGGTAATAAGAGTGACATGAAGAAATATGCAAATATTTCTTAAATAATTTAATGTGATTTTTTTTCTACATTCTCACCTATGCACACATTAAAACATACTGTGGTAATTTTTCTCTGGTGGGCAAGTAACAGAAAGTGCATGAAAGCCAAAAGGCACAAAGAAAGCATGCTTAAAATCTTAAGAGGGTCACATGTAGCTTCCTGTAAAGTGACTGACACGATTCCTGCTGATGCCATTAGTGACACAATTGCTTTTCTAAGCCACAGGCTTAGAATGTAGTGTATCAGGATTGTCACAGGGAATAAAAAAGTTTTCCTGTATGTAGGTTTCAGATTCTGGCCCTGTGTCATTTGTTGTTGTCATTTGACATGTCAAGAGTAGAGTTTTGCTTTCAAAGTTTGGTTTTGTACGCAATCAAGTGGATTGGGTAGTATAGCAGGTAATTGTGTTTGTTTACTGTTTGCTCAGTCTGTTCCTTTTATGCTCTTGTTAAAGTCTGATGCTTTTAGAGTTGTCCTAGACTAGCTTGTTTTAAGCAAGCTTAATGACTGACTTTTGATTTGTATCTTGCTAGCTCTTTCTTGCCACATATTTAGTACTGCAATTGATGTGTTACAGATTTGACTGTAACACTTAAGCATCCAGTGCTAAGAAAAGCATCAAGCCTATTTATAAAGAATCGATAATTGAAGCATTAGCTATAGCCAAGTTTTTCTTTAGATGTCTTAAATACATTTTTCCTCATAATCGTAACTGCATCCCTTTCTATGCCCACAATAGTTTTCTTATGTTAATTATCAAAAGCCATGGACTGAGATTGAATGTGGCTCTATAGATCATTATATGTGCACATGTAGGATCATGTATGCTTTAGAAGTAAATTAGGATGTTGGAACATGTACTGACACAAGTGTAAATTTTGGCCCTTCAAAATTGTGTTCAGGCTAGACTACTCTTTGAGTTGAAGGTAGAGGAACACATTTTTAAATATAAATCTTTTTAGGTAATGGAGTCACTTCTGTACAATTAAATGGTGAAAGAGAGGGATCACCACATCAACAGAATGATGCCAGAGACACTAGTTTTTCAAGGAAAGAAAAGAAGGAAATAATGGTAGGTATTTAAGCTTCTAGGTGTTATTTTAAAGTTGTCTCAACTGTTTTAGATGCGCAATGAAAAAGAGTGGGCACACTCTTTAGTATAGAAATGATGCTTGATGGTGTCTTGTTTACTTTGAATCAAAGCACAGTTTTGCTAGGTTGTCTAGTTGTGATACAGTCTTAAACTGAAGTTTTGAGTCAGTATTTAATTTTCATTAGAAACTCCCATAATCATGGATATAAAAGATATGTTTGCTGGTATTCACATACTTGAGACATATGTAATGAAAGCGAGATCCTGTGACAGAGATACATGTTCTACTGAGCAGACTATTGAAGCAAATGAGGAAATTAAGGAATGTGCTGCCACCTGATGGCTTGCTGGAGGATTTTGGCTGGCCTTGGGAAAGGAGCTGAATCAGAGCTGTTCTCAAATGAGTCCTCCGCCTATACCAGATGTAGGCATACAGACTTTTTGGTGTTCAGGGGAAAGAAAGATGGAGAAATGTACATTAAGGGTCCAAATATGCAAGCTGTTTGCCTGCTGGCCTCTGGAGCTCTGGGTTTCAGGGTTTAGCAGCTTGGATTTAGTGTCAGGCTTGAGCTACATATACTCACTTGAAGTTGCACTCATAGAGAGAATGCAGTTTTATACCATGTGTAATCTGATCCAGCTGTGATCTGAGGAATGGGAATATTCCTGCATCCTTTTCTCCTCTTCCAAGTGAGTTTTTCCATCAAAGTGGCAAATGGCTTCCAGAGCGGTAGCTCTGTTATTATGATGCAAAAGTGGGAATGTGAAATAGGAGTGGGGCATCTGTGGTTAGATCAGATTAAATGTAACATGAAACTGCACTGTCTGGGGGCCTTTTCTAAGGATGAGGCTGGAAATGTCACTCTTTTGAGAGAAGTGAAGAGGAAATAGAGCAGAAACATTGCGTGCATTGTTTTGTTTTAAGGAAGTGCCAGTAATACTGGCAGTACTTTGGAAAGTATGATTTCCTGAACTGCTTTCAGCTTGGCAATTGAAATTGTGTGTTTGAAGTTTCCTGTGTTACCTGTAAAATACATTTCTTTGGAAGCATGTTTTTACTAGGAGAAATTTATACTAATAAAGGAAAGTGGGTCTGGTACTGGTTGGTAGACTTTAATGCTGCTTGTGATATTAAGCAATTGCTGCAATGTTCCTTAAACTTTGTACTGCTGGATATGACATTCTTTCAGGCATCATCGTAATGTGAAAATGCAATAGACTATGCAGACATTCAGTGAGGAGATATTAGGGAATCATAGTAGAGGTTTTAATGAAAGAAAATGATACTAATAGTTTGTGGTGTGTGGTCACTAAAGACATGTGGTAAGCAAACTCCTGCAGAATTATGGAAATGTGGGTTGCAAGGGAGCCTAACTTGATGCTTAAAAATGGGACTATAGTCAAAGCTCAACTGCGGCTTTAAGATCTAGTACCTGTGCCACTGGACACAGCAGAGTATCCCAGTAGATGTCTAGTGCCTTCCACTTAGTGTAGTGTAGAAATACACAGCACAACACTGTTGTCTTACAAAATCTCCTGGGAGAGGTTTGTGTCTGCCTTATGTAGATATGAGTATTGGCTTTTTATTTTCTTCTAATAAAACTATGGTCAATTATTTCTGAAGTGCTTGTGACAGTATTCTAAAAAAAGTTTTTTAGACTTGTATGTTGGTTATGCTGTAGTCTGGGGAGACAATATGCACGTTCCTGTATCTGTGCGCATGTGAGTGTAAACATACCTTTTAACTTCTGTTTTCTAGAAACCAATTAGTAATGGCCTTCCTCCCACACCTAAAGTACATGTAAGTATTACTGAGTCATGCAAATGCATGTTGGAAGCAGGATATGCTTTCTTACTAAAGCTGAGAGAGTACATTATTTGAATGTTTGTAGTTTTTTTTTTTAATTATAAAAGCCAGTATCTCTTTGAAATGTTAAGTCGTGGGTGTAGTATTTCAGAAATCACCCTTGATTTTGTGCTCCTGAAGTAAATTTTGAAAGTATTTTGTTTGCTTCATTAAAAAGTGAATGAGAGTTCTGTGAGTACTGTGTCACAGTACTTTCAGCAGACTGAATGTACTTACTGTTCTGAGGAGCTGATATCTTTCAGGAATTGCAAATAGCTCAAAGTTTATACTATGCAGATCTAGGTTTCAATACTTAGAATCATAGAATGCTTTGGGTTGGAAGGGACCTTTAGAGGTCATCTAGTCCGACCCCCCTGCAATGAGCAGGGACACGTTCAACTAGACCAGGTTGCTCAGAGCCCCGTCCAGCCTGGCCTTGAATGTTTCCAGGGATGGGGCCTCCACTGCCTCTCTCGGCAACTTGTGCCAGTGTTTCACCACCCTCACTGTATAAAACTACTTCTGTATATCTAGTCTGAATCTGCTCTCTTTTAGTTTCAAACCATTACCCCTTGTCCTGTCACAACAGGCCTTTGTAAAAAGATTTTCCCCATCTTTCCTATAGGCCCTCTTTAGGTACTGAAAGGCTGCAGTAAGGTGTCCCTGGAGCCTTCTCTTCTCCAGGCTGAACAGCCCCAGCTCTCTCAACCTTTCCTCACAGGAGAGGTGTTCCAGCCCTCTGATCGTTTTTGTGGCCCTGCTCTGGACCCACTCCAACAGGTCTATGTCTTTCCTGTGCTGAGGGCTCCAGAGCTGGACACAGGACTCCAGGTGGGGTCTCGTCAGAGCAGAGGGGCAGAATCACTTCCCTCGACCTGCTGACCATGAGGCTTTTGATGCAGCCCAGGATACAGCTGGCCGCCTGGGCTGCGAGCACGCGTTGGTGGCTCACATCCAGCTTTTCATCCACCAGTACCCCCAAGTCCTTCTCGGCAGGGCTGCCCTCAATCCCCTCATCCCCCAGCCTGTATTGATAGCAGGGGTTGCACTTACCCAGGTGCAGGACCTTGCACTTGGCCTTGTTGAACCTCATGAGGTTCATGCAGACCCATTTCTCGAGCTTGTCCACGTCCCTCTGCATGGCATCCCTTACTTCTGGCTTGTCAACTGCATCACTCAGCTTGGTGTCACCTGCAAACTTGTTGAGCATGCACTCAATCTCGCTAAGTCATTGATGAAAAGATTAAACAGCACTGGTCCTAGTGCTAACCCCTGAGGGCCACCACTTGTCACCAGCGTCCATTTGGACATTGAGCCGTTGACCACTACCCTCTGGCTGCCCCCTTCCAACCAATTCCTTATCCACCAAACAGTCCACCCATCAAATCCGTATCTCTCCAATTTAGAGAGAAGTCTGTTGTGGGGGACTGTGTTGAAGGCTTTGCTTCTGAAGATAGGATTTGTAGATGCCTTAAGGCTGAAAATAACTGTTCCAGACATCTATATGCACCTTCATAACATAAAACAAACTAGAATTTCATTGTAATGTCTGCGCAGACTTCTCACTGTGCTTTTAGCCACCACTGTGATCAAAGGATCCAGTCTTTCCTTCTTCCTGACCATTTGTTTCTGCTCTCATCACTCTCCTGGTTATATGCTGGAGCATGCATTCATGTGGTTGTGCTGTGCACCAAATGGGGGATTCATCTGATTTTTAAACTAAACTTTTTGCTACATTACTCCTAAACCAGATCAGTTTCTCACCTTTAGATAAGAAAATAAAATTGCTACAAGGATGTGTAAGTACAAATGATATTATTTTTTGCTTCCTGTATTAGAGAAGCAGGACAGGTTAAGGTAGATGTCATGCTTCTGTCCCTTAGAATTGTAATCTGTTGCATAAGTGCACAGGATTGTTCCAGAGCTCTGAATTCTTGATGTGTTTAGCATCGTTTATTGGGGTCAATCCTGTTTCAGTAAACTAAATATTGAACTAAATGCATGGCCTAGGAGTGCGTACTTTAAACTAGTGGATGACAGAAATTTTGAAGCATTCCTAGCATTGAAAAGAACCGAATCATCACGGGGAGGGAAAAGTCAAATGGTTTCAGTGACTGGAATGACAAAAAGGGTAGAAAGCAGAATAGCTCAAAATGAGGTCATGCATGTTGAACTTTTGCCACAAACTTCAGAGACAGATCATAAGAAAATGACTCTTGTGTTGCTAACATAATGAAGCTGTTAAAAGGGACTGACTAAAATAGGAAAACTTCTGAAGCTAATCAAATGAGTCTTTTGGTATTGGATTGCTCTCTGCATGGTCATGCATCTTTGTAGTGCTCTAATTCTGCTAGTCCACAGGTTAGAAACTTTCCCCTCTCTTCCTTTTCCCTCATTGCACCTCACCTTTTACGTATCACAAACTTCCTAACCTTCATGTTAAGTATTGAAGACTGATTTGGCACTTACATGTTCCCCTCTGCCTGCTGTCTTCATCAGTTGCCAAATAACAAAAATTTGGGGAAGAAAGGGGGTTTTCTCCCATGTCACCGGGATTACTGGACTTTTTACTTTTCTCTGTTGTGGAGCATGTTTTGCATCCTAACATCACCTGGGAGTCTAGTTTAACAAATACACTGCTAGTGCAAGTAGAACTCTGATGATATTTCAGTCTCTTCTTTTTCTGTGGCGCATCGTTGTTCTGATTCTTGTTTGGGTTTTTTGATTTGTGGTTCTTAAGTATGTTGCCGAGTGGTAAGAATTGCTGAGTTCTCACTGTCATCTAAAATAGAACTTTTGGGGCTCCATTAAAAACAATGTCTCTGTGCATGGTTGCTTGTGATTCTAGAGATTTTGTTCAATTTTCTTAATAACCCAGTCTGGTAGTGTGTTTTGCCCTGTTTTTTTGGGTGGCTTGCCACACGAGGAGACCTGTTAGACTCTACCAATGAGGGAATGCCCTGCCTCCTGAAATTCCCCTGAGACTTAAAAGCCTCCATAGCAGCAGTCAGATCAAGCAGCCTTGCTTCAACCTTTTATTTCATATTTGTGGGCTTTTTTTTCCCCCATTATCAACTGAGTTTAGTAATTTGTCCGATGCTCAGCTGTATCCTTGAGATTTGTTTGGTATTTGGATATGATACCCTCAGGCTCTGTTTACCCTTCTGAGGTATTTGCGGCAGCATCTTGGCTCTGCGGGATTCCTGGAGACGAGGGCTGAGAATAGCTGGAGAAAAATGATTGGTCTCTTCTGATTTCCATCTCCTTTCTTATCCCACTTACCACTGCGGAGCTCAACTAGGTCTTAGCAGTGAGCACAGCTTCCCTCCACTGTGTAGCATCTCTCTTCAGTGCATGGAAAGGGTCAAGGAGAATTGTGTAGCTGGCTACAGGAGCATCAGAAACACTTAGCAGTATTCTAGGACATCAGTGCTTCAAGTGTCATCTGGTGTATTTTCTGTTGAGTGCCTTTCAGTGCCCTGTGCACTTGGGAAGAGGCTTCCGTAAAGCTGCCCAAAAGATCCCTTTACTGTTTTTCTTTATCCCTCCTTCAAACTCCTTGCTGCCAAGGGATTTGGCAGCGTTGAAGCTGTCAGTACCTTGAGGTCACTCTGTGTCAGTATCTTCTCATATTCCTGCCTCACATATATCTTTTCTCTTACTTCTGTTCTTATGCTTCCAGAAGGATCACCTCATTGTCCAGCAGGCAGCCAGCTCCGTGCCTTGGTGCTCAGACTTCTGCAGTGGTACTAGCAGTGTTGAAGTCTGTCCCCTTGTCTTTGTGCAATGGGGTCTTTCACATTTTTCTGATTACCTTAATGAATTTGATTCTTCCCTCACATAAGTATATATGGACAAACTCATGGACTTCATTATAGAGATGCAACAGTGAGGGATGTCTTAAGCGCAAAGAAGGGTCTAATTTCTGCTGCTTTTTGTTTTAGAGGGTTAATTATGAAGTTCTTTTGCTTTTCTCATTAAACTAAACTACATCCAGCAGTGACCTAAATGTGTACAGACCTTCTTACTCAGCAACAGCTTAACAAAAAAAAATTGTCCAAATGTTAACACAAGAGCTGTTTGGTTAATTCAGTTTGTAGATCGATAATAATTCACAAAGTGTTAGTATAAATGAAAGCATTACCATTCTGTAGCTGTATTACAGAGTATGTAGCTTTCATAAAGGTGGTATCTGCTTATATTCAGGGTGGCAACCCTTTCCTGTGACTGGTTCTTATGTTTGACCACCATTTGATAAATGATAACGTTTCACTTTAGTAATAGTTGTTTACTACTGCATCGTTCCTTTTAATCTACAGTACTATCGATCAGTTCTGTTTCTTAACAAAATAGGATTGGTAATTGTTATGTTGATGTTTGAGGGTAAAGGAAGAAGCCCTGGCTTTTGCTTTTCTGCTGTCTTGAAGCAAATTTACTAAGTGTTCTTATAAATGCTTACAAATTCTTGCACTTCACTAGGGGAAAAATGGAGAGATCGATTATATTGTACTATGCAAGACCCTTACTTAATAGGCAAACTGAGTTAATTAAGGTTATGCTGAACAAGGAGCGGGGTCTTCTACCAGAGGTTTCCCTTTGGGAAGCAATCATTATTGAAAATAAGTTAATTAGAAACACCTAACAGAATGGCACACATGGCAAATGAAACTACTCTTAACCTTTTGTTACGACTTTAAATAAAAATAATTCTATTGGCAATGTCACATTTTAATTTTTCATATGTATATTTTTACTTGTTTTTATTTCTGCAGATGGGTGCTTGCTTTTCAAAGGTTTTCAATGGCTGTCCATTAAAAATTCATTGTGCAACTTCATGGATAAATCCAGATACAAGAGGTAGTATATTACATATATTTTACTCATTTTGTCCCTTCTGCAGATTTTAAGAGTGCGTAGATGAGTAAGGCTATTCCTTTTAAAATAGACATATTGTGAAACAGGTTTGTTTATATAAGCAGAAGTTCATCTTCAATTCTACCACTGCTGTCTGAAGTTCAGTGTTACTTTTTAAATTATGTTAAGATATATGGGGCACAGTTTTCAGCTTTGATTAAAAAGAATACAATACTTTTTTTTTTTTTTTTTAATCTGACTTCTGGTGGTCCTGGTTGAGATCGATTTCTTTATCATTCACTTGATTCCAGCCCCCCCGAATTTTTGTGGTCTTACAGGTTTCTGCAACTATCTTTATTTTTTGCATACATTTCAGTGCTTTTATTAAATAGCTTGATGAAAGGGATAATTTTAACATTGCTCTCATTGCGTGCAATATCACTTTTTGATGATAGGCTGTATAGGCATGCTGCTAAGCCAGTAAGCAAGAAAATACTTAAATTTTTTAGAAACTGAAGTTTTGGAAGTCAGTCTTCTGCAGTTGACATCTTCTCAATATGAGATGTCTGTCTGTTTCGCATGACTAAATGCAATCCAGGGTATTAATTATGTTCAAGAAGTGAGGCACCACCAAAGTACCAGTCAATACTGTTGTTGAAGTACTCCAAAAGACGGCTATGAATATGTCACAAAATGTATGGAAATATAGTCTAAGTAGGATAAACTGTATATGAGGAAATTACTCACATGAATTCTTGCTTATGGTTATATCACTGCTGTTTTTTATTCTGTTAGTCAGGAAAAAAAGACTGATCTTTCCTAATGACTTAAAACAGTCCCATCCACAAATTTAAGCTTCCTTAGCAAGATTAATTTCCCACGCTTTCAAACGCCACAACTGTTATAGGTGGATTTGGTTCAATGCATGTAATTGTTTTAAGTCTTGTTTTTGGTAAAGAGCTGCATACTGTTACAAAACACAGCTTCCTTAAGTCAGGATTTTTTTTGTTTGTTTGTTTGTGTTTGCAGATCAGTACTTGATATTTGGTGCAGAAGAAGGTATTTACACACTGAACCTCAATGAACTTCATGAAACATCAATGGAGCAGGTATATTTCTGTTTTGATATTTTGGAAAAAAATACACCTTTGTCACCTTTTTTTAGCCACTCAGATCAATGTTGTACAATCCATGTAAAAATTGACTTTACTACAATTACATAGGCACTAGCTACACTGAAAATTACCTTGAATGTTTAGTATTCAGGATACCTTGCAGTTGTGTTTAAGTTTTTTGTAGCCTGAACCGTGTTTAAGTAGGAGATTTGCATATATCAATGTGTTGAACTTCACTGTAGTGCATTGTCCTGCAGTTAAATAATTTGTTAAACAGTATGGAATTTCCGTGATATATTTTGGGTGAAAGTTTCTATTTTCTTGAAAGCTTTGTTACAAGATAAAGTATTTGCAACAAACATTGTGTTTCAGCTACAGGGAAGCAAGGAGGTCCTTCATATGCTAGATTCCATTCTTTTGGTCTTAAAAGCAGGTTTGCTGATGAGACTCAGCTTACTGAACCCCAATTAAAACTATCTTTGCAGAATCTTATAAATAGTAAATTTTTGAGGGGATAGTGGGGAGGGGGAAATGCCAATTGCAGGCTTTTCTTTATGGTGTCTTCTCCATCTCTTTTGTTAATCTCTAAGAGATTTATTTTCTTTCCTGCCTTCTCCCTAACTTAGGGAGCTATGCATCTGCCATCAAGATGGAGGAATTTGCAAGGACAGCCTTCACACTGTAAGCTGGAGGCACTGGTGTTTGTTCATCTTCCAGGGTCCAGACGTTGTAGATATGTCTGTTGTGTTGAGAAGAAGGCCTAGCCAGCTTGCACTGAGCATCATGTAACCCATAATCATACTGGTCTTTGAGTTAACTAGTTTAAAGTTAGCTCAGGTACCTCTCTGCTGCTACACTACAGTTATAAAACCTACCCTCAGAAATATCATTAATACAATAGTTCTAGTAGGCCAGGTAGACCAAGGAAACTTTTGCTTGTTTTTTTTTTTTCTTTTGGTTTGTTTGTTGTTTTTTTGGATTTTTTTGTTGTTTGTTTTTTTTTTTTTAATTTGCAAGAATAGGCGTAATTAAACTCATGCTCTCATATCCATCCTTGGTTTCTCTAAGCACCTTGTTCTGTAGTGCATTACCTAGTGAGCTTTTAGGGAAGTGTTTTAATAAGCACTTAAAGACAAGAAGAGACGCTTGTAAAAACAGCTGGTTGTGTGGAACAGGAGGAGTGATTGACAGGTCAATCAACCTGCAGATCTGAAGTATTGCTGTTCTTCTCTAATCCTCATATCCAAACCTACTAAGTCATAATATGTTTATGCAGCTACAGAAGATCAATCAAACTTTCACATATAAATTTGGATACAGCCAGGCTGGTAGATTACTACTGTGGATTTTTCTTGCAGTCTGTTTTGGTTGTGAGAAGACTTCAGGAATAGAAGCGCACACTCTGTGTTAACCATTTATTACCCTGTTATTTATGATAACAGGCAATAGGGCTTTAATAGCATTTTCAAGTTCTGTGTTTCACTTCATTGCTTACTCTCTAGGTCTGATACAATTCAGTGTAAAAATAAAAGTAGTATCCTTGATTATTTTTTACTACATTCCACTTCACTAATGGACAAAGCAGAAATAATGTACGTTTCCAGGAGTTAGCACAGCTTCAAGATGAATCTCTTGCTCTTTGTCAGAAAAAAATCTTATAATTAATTTGCAGATCTTCTCAAATATTTCTAATAAACCAGTGAGGGGAGTTTTTTGTTATTGTTTGGTGGGTTTTTTTTGTTTGGGAGCTTTTCTGGCTTTTTTAAGAGCAAAAGAAATGTCCTCCTGAATGGTCTGTCTAGCCCAATAGTTGTGTTTCCTAAAATGGCAGTAGGAAACACCCATAAGCTTGACCACCGTCTGCTGTCCGTTCTCCTCAGGCTCCGCTACAGTCATTGAAGTGGGGATGTTGGAGGATCTCTGCCTATCTGCTTTTTGTGTCCATTTATGGACCTGTTGGCCTTGAATGTGTCTAATCCCTTGTTTACGCTGTTGATGCTTTCCATCTCCATAGCCTCTTGTGGCAACAAGCTCCAGAAGTTATGTCAGAGGGGAAAAAAAGTACCATCTTTTTTTTAAATTTTTTTTTAAGGATGTCCTGTTGGTTTTGGCCCCATCTTTCTAGTAATTGTGGGATTGGACAAATAAAACTCTGCCTTGACTGTTTGTTGCATTCCTTGATCACTAAAGTGAAATGTATAATCATATGCAGAGTCCCTTCAAGTGCGAGCTTTAATTTGTTTGAAGAGATTTGGACTATCACAGGCTTTACAATGAGTGTGGTTTGCTGGCCATACTTTATTTACTGAAGTTTATGTTGTTAAGATTTTCTCCTGTGAAGAAGAAAGTTTGGTGGTTTTTAAAGTTTTTGAAAAAGGACAGACTGATCTTTATAATGACAGCTTGTGGGCTAATTATAGTATACTTGAAGACATCAATATAAAATGTGCTAATTGTCTAAATGTTAGTGTGTATGTTAAACATAGTGTGTGTGCCTAAGATTCACTCTGAATTAACTCTGGAATCCAGGTGAAATATTACTTGGCGTAAGCTAATTTCTGCCAGAAAAGGCAAGTCAATATTAGTTTTGTCCTGTCACCTATGCAGATATTTATTGATCAACTTAATGTGCTCGCATTTTGTGTATATCAAATTAAACGCTTTTCTTTCTTTGTTTTTCCTTCCCTTTATCAGCTATTTCCTCGAAGGTGTACATGGTTATATGTCATGAACAATTGCTTGTTGTCAATATCTGGTAAGTTACTGTGCTGTCTTTGAGTGGTAGTGCTGGTAAACATCTGGTTTCATATTTGAAGTGTGGTTTTGTTTTCTAATTTCCAGGTAAAGCTTCTCAGCTTTATTCCCATAATCTACCAGGACTCTTTGATTATGCAAGGCAAATGCAAAAGTTACCTGTTGCTATTCCTGCACATAAACTCCCTGACCGAATACTTCCCAGGTAAGTACATGTCATCAGATGTATCAGGATATCTTAATTCTAGTGAAATACCAAATTCTGGGAATACCAAATAACATGGAACTCTGTTCACAGATAGCTATGAATAACTCATATGGGCATTAATCAGAGGGTAGAGCCCTAAATTTACATGAATCGGGATGTGGATATACTCTTATTAGAGAAATGGGGTTTGGTACATCTTACCTTCTTGTCATGAAGCCTCTTGTTTCTGGGCATAGCTCTTTTCAGGTATAGTCTATTATGCTAAAGCCTGGTTGTACTCGATGCTAAACAAAAATTAGGGTCGGTGTTGTACCTGTGATGTTTCAGGCAAGTTGATGTTCTTATATTAGTTACTCTGGGCACTGTATTTCCATTCTATGTG
>Ga0065711_1036507_pt1 | contig 20914 bp, 13 predicted proteins | sample Hoacrofraction12_FD_59098 | JGI IMG/M metagenome (GOLD analysis project Ga0065711, IMG submission 59098) | Hoatzin crop microbial communities from Cojedes, Venezuela - Epithelial fraction 12 v2 (version 2) | ecosystem: Host-associated > Birds > Digestive system > Esophagus > Crop | place...
CCCGCCACGGCGGCCCGGGGCACCGCCACCGGCCCAGCGCCCCGACACCCGCAGCCGGGCCCAAACTTCGCAAACTCGAACCCGGAGCAGACCAGAACCGAGGACGACTCTCAGAATGCGTTATTTCAACGCTCTCGACTCCCAGGGCCATTTATTTTCTGCTGCTTAACCGTGAGCAAGCTCCGTTCTCTGGCGTTTCACGGAAGCCCGCACGCACTCGCTCTCTGCAAGGAAAATTATTCCAATACAATAATTTACGAAGCAAAAAGCAAGCAGTTCAGCGTTCTACTTGCAGGCGGGTGGTACAGCGCATGCAACTTTCCATACCACACCTTCTCCTCAGTGCTAAGAAAACAGTTTTATTAATACCAGTTCTAAGTTTTGTTTCCGACACTGGTTTCACCAGTGCGCTCACCGTTCCCTTCCTTTCCCTGCTTGACGCCGACGGCAAGGTAAGGGACTTATAGAGGCAGGAGATAAACCCTGGGAAACGCTGCCCTGAATTACGGAGCTACACCCATATCGATGCCGAGCTGCAGTGAATTCAGCGGTATGCTGCCAATCACGCAGAAGTGCTAATATATGCCAAAAATCCTCAGCGCACAACTCCTAAACTGGTATAATAGGGGGACAGGCAATGGCAGGTGGTGTTACAGAATCGTCACACAGAGAAGGAGCGAGGTTCGCTAATACAAAATGCCCGTCCTTCGTGCTGACAGGTGACGAGGGGTCAAGCTGCTAATGAAGGTCTGCTCCATGGCGGCTGGAGGCTCAGAAGGTGGCTGCTTGGAAACCTCTTTCTTTCTCCAAGATGGTACACGGGCTGCTGCGTTTCAGGTTACCGTGTGCACCCGCTCTTCCAAATCCTCTGCGCAGCTCCTAAACCACTGACAAAAACGAGGAAAGATGCCCTGAAAACCAGCCTTTCGATTATTCATGAAACCTCTAAGTAAACGGGAAACTGTGCCTCCACGTCAAGCCGCAGTGCATAGAAAGCAGGGTGCCACAGCACAAGCTCATGCTACAGGAGATCTCCATCTCCAGCAGACTCCCTTCGGCTACCCTCTGCAAGACGTATGTTTGTCAAAATTAATTTGGAATACACAAGACGCACTGGTTTGTCTCCCTGCTTTACAGTGGCCCTTCACGCAGGTACACGCTGCAGCACGGCAATAGCTTCCCTCCCTCTCTGCAGTGCCATGTCACCCACGACCTGCCAAAGCGTGCCCGTCTCATGGTGTGATGCCCGCGTGCGAGCAGGCAGCGGCCAGAGGCAGAGCCCCGCCGGCAGACCAGCCCCGGGCAGCTCCCGCCCCATTCCATCCCATCCCATCCCATCCCACCCCACCCCGGGGCGCAGTGCATCGGACAAGGGCAAGGCCCAAATACAGCCCTCCTTGGTGACATGCAGGTTTTTGGAGCAAAGCTCCAGAAAGCACTTCCATGTAGCTCTACGTGGTTTGGTAACGTCTCCGTTTTCCCAGCCTGATATTCTGCTGCCTACTGTGGGGGCAGAGGGAAGGCCATAAGGAGGGCAGCTGCAAAAATCTGCATGTTTCCCTCTGAAGTGAGTGGATGCTAAATATACTCGGAGAGAGAGTTAGTCTAAAACAGCAAATTAAAAGGCCTAAATAAGAAATTCCAAACAAAAGAAAAACCTTTGAATGGTAATGAATAAGTAAATAGAAAATTACTGGGCACAAAGTGGAAAATAAGACAATTTTATGGGCTATTTCCTTACTATGCCAGTAAGAAGTCAAATAAATTAAAAAAAATAGTCTTCAACACAAAAAGATGTGTCTAGTTTTAAAATATTTGCCTGCCACAATTGTTGCCATTTATCAAAAAACAAACCAGTAAACAAAATACTGTGACACGGAAAGAGAACACTTCTGCCCAGACAAAAGAACCAACTTGGCCTAAGTACCATCCCATACTTAAAAAATAGACAAACAAAAACCCGAACCAGCCACCCACCCACAACCCAAAGTCACTCCCCCCAAACCGAGTTACTTGGCTCTGTCTACTTAAAAGCAAGCAGCCGACCCACCGGCCTTCCTGGGAGCGTTTCCCTCTCTAGTCAGTGGAAAGGGCTTTAAATGTCGTATTCCAGTTGGGACTCTTTCCATATATTTATATACATGGACATCTCGTGTATGTTCTCTTTCGCAGCAGGGAGGGTTCATATAACCTAGAACAGCCTCTGTCACTTTAATTTTTATTCTCAGAATAGTGCTATTTATGACACCGCTTGTAAGAGTTGTGTGATTCAGTTATCGGCACAACTGAATTAATTTCCTTAGGGTCAATTGTCTTCTGTGGATATTAGGGTTTAAAGAATATTGAAAGGGAGCTGGCAGGGGAATTTTCAGCATTTTGGTTTTCGTACATCCTCAGAATTCAGCGCTGCTACTTTTTTTTTTATATAAATCTCAATGAGAGTATCTGGTAATCAACAGGAGCCAAATTTCATGAGAGAATTTTTGCTGTCCTTGCAGTTTTACAGTGGGTAGAAATCAACCTTTACCAACACTTTTCTTACACTGTTAATTCCCGCAGTCCTTTCTCAAAAAAGGCCTTCCAGAACTGAAGACAGGTTTGTAAATGTATTTTTATTATGTTGCAACAATCAAAATATATATGTACTACTGATTTTCCCCAAAAAATATTAAATGAAAATGTAATACATTTTTTCCCACATTGTGTTCTTGAATGCTGTGGAATCTGTAAAGACCCTGACATAAAGAAACCGAAGCAACTGCACAATTAGAGACTGAAAGGTGTTAACAGTGCTGCACTTACATTACAAACGAAGTCAGATGTCTCTGTTTAACCAAATATAGCCTCAACAGTCTCTGTTTTGTGAGTATTAGAAACAATAAACAAATATACACAGAAAGCATCACAAACAGTAAATTGGTTATTTAAATACAACTGTATCCAACATAGCAGCTAAACACTGGACAATGTTTGAGGTCATCAGCACATCCACATGCTCTTCTAAATGACGTTTGGGGTCCTGAAATACAAAGCATGCCATGAGAGAAACGACTGAAACATATCTCTGAAGGATTTCATTTACTTCAGGTCTATTTCAGATGACTGTCAGTTAAGGAACACATGCCAGCAATGCTCCTAAATTTTCCATTCTAACAAGACCTAGCAAACGACCGAATTTCCATGAGTAAGATTTTATTAGTCCATACTATCAATCAGAGAAGTTGAGGATAGGTTTAGGAAGTTAATTTCTATCCAGCATCTGAAGAGTAACCATGACAGCTGTGAGTTCTAAGGCCAACACACAATATGTGGAATTTACTATGTGTCTCACTGAGGCCAATATTTTAATCTTGGTTCTGGTACACTGCAATTTGTTTTCAGATCTCTGTACAAATGTGTGTTCTAATCCTGTAAAGACTCAAACATGATCTAACACAGTCTTTGAATAGTTGTGTTGACTGCAAGAAAATTAGCATATTTATACCCATAAAAAAATAAAGAAAAAATGCACAACGCTATGTTCAAATGTTCTGAAAAACTGAATGTTAAGCCTGAGCAGTGTTCTGAAAATACACATCCCCACACACTATTACTCAATTGATGTGGGCATTTGTGGGCATCTGCATAGAACAATAAAATTATTTCTAGTTGAAAATCACACTCGTGCACTTCTTCAGTTTAAGAATTGAGATTAAGCAATTAATCTCCAAATACTGCAAAATTATCAGGCACATTTAAAGAACATCTCTAAGCTTTATTGTAGTATTATTGTAGCATTCCTGTGTGTAAAGACATTAGAATATGGAAGACAATAATGTGTGGGAATGTTAACTTTTTTAAAAAAGAATTATTGTCAAAATCTAATGAACCAATGTAAGTTTACATAAAAGTGTACTAGAAAACCTGTCTCAGCTGTCCTTCTTAAATAACTAATTTTCAAAGATCACACAGTTCTCCAATATTCTCTGCCCTCCTAGCAAATTATGCACCCTAATAACATAATAGCCCTCTTGTGAGCAGCTGTTTGCTTACAAAGCTTTTTATATAAGTTTCACGAAAAAACACACATGGAAATTACTTAACCATTTTGTAATCTAAAGTTAATAACTTTATCAGGAAAAAAATTATTTTTTAAGAACTGTATAGAATCATAGAATAGGTGAAAAAAGATCTTTTCATATATGTGTAACGATTTAAACAACTAGTGAAGCTCAAGTTCTGCTTGAGATGACATCATAACCCTTAAAATACAACCCTTCTTACATGTTTTGTTTTATATATTTATGTATGTGTAGGTGTGCATAAACTCTATTGTTCTGAATGCTACAGAAATACATGAGTGACTGAACAATAGTGCAGATGTGTTATGACATAGCTGCTAGAAGCTGACACACAAGAGCAATCCAGAATCCTTTAAATTCTTCTACTGCTACTAGCAATAAAATAAATACTGGTTCTTTAAAGACAGACTGGATATTTTCAAAGCTATGTCTTGTTTCCGTTGCCCTTCTTGAATTTGAACACAACTTCTTACAAAATTGTTTCGCTCTCGTCTTGCTCACCAAAGCATGTTTCCTCCACCTTTATGTCAAAATCAGATGTAGAAACAGTTTTCTGTTGAGTCTTTCTATAAAGACATTATATTCTGACATTGCAAAGGGGCTGCACGAATTGAGTGGGTGTTTTCAGTTTCAGCTACGGTCCTAAACTGTTTTCCTTCAACAGCAATACAAAGCAATGCAGCTTACTTGCATACGTGTGTACCGGAGCAAAGCACTGACAGCGCGTTCACGAGCTGAGGATAAGGGTGAGCTGGCTCTTTAGCCGTGATAATGTATAAACAACACCCCCATCTTTTTTCAATTATTACTATTTTTCAAAAGTCTCCACAGTTTTGGCCTCTCTGACACAGACCTGGATATCTCTGCGCCTCTTCTTAGAAAGAAGTTGAAAAACAAAAACAAAAGAGAAGAAGAAAAAGCTACCAGATCTCCACACTGCTCCTCAGCATGTAATACAAACGCATGTAGAACACGACTGGCAGATATTCTGCCGATTACCTATAGTCAAAAGCCTTGTTCCTTATGCAACAAACTTCAATAAAAATAAATTAATTATTTGGAGTGTTGAGAATATCTTGCATGTAGAACTAAAATCACCTACGCATATGTACAAAAATTAATATTTAGAATGAACGAAGCGTATCATTCCACATCACTAATTCATCACACCTCACCTGCTTGCCAACATTTTTTATTGCCAGCTGTTCAGGTGTCATCTTATCTTCTTCTTCAACAGCCTGTGAAAGAAACACAGAAAAAGGTCAGTGTTTCAGATTTCATTTACTTCTTCCCCAAGCCACAAGATACTCAATGTGTAATTGTCTCTCTCAGAGGAAAAAAAAAAGGGGTGGGGGGAAGGGGGGAAAAAAAAAAAAAATCAAACAGCAACACATTTCAGAAAGTCAAAAGGAAAGGTACTGAAAGGTACTTCAGCTTTTCAGCAGACGTCTTTTTAATTACTGAATGTTAGTGCAAAAGATCAAGGCAAATACTCATGAATGGTTTTATTGTCAGATACTCACAAACTGGTTTTAAGCAAAATATCTTAAATGAGCAGTTGCAATAGTTAAAGATAGTTAAATTAGTAAAGCAGAATCAAAAAGAACATTACCTACATTGTTGCAACTACTGGAAGTTTGATCTCAAATTTTTATACTGTTCAAGTCACTTATCTTCATACATTTTTTTTTAATGTTCTGTTGCCTTCAAACACAGTGTCTTTATAAAGTAAATCCACTAACTTAACTAGTGAATGTAATATTGAATTTGGTTTTTACGACCTTAAGAAGTTAAAAAAATAGCACTCGTCAAAAATGACTGACATGCTTACTACTCAGAGTGCTTGCTGAGATCTAGTATTTATAAAAAACATTTCTAAGCGTAAGTGCCAGTATTAAAACAGTACAAATAACTGTGATACCTCTTTCTTACAACACCAAAATAATATAGAAGTGATACATATTTGATTAATAAGCAACACAGTCTCCACAAGGCTGTTAAAGCCCCACTTGTGCCTAATTTAACCAAATCCCAAGAAACTCTTTGCTGAAAACAGATTATACAAATCAAATAACCACCAAGGTCCAAAAGAGTTCCTGCAACAACTGTTTTGTTCTTATAGTCTAGTCTTTTACAAGTCATTCTGAACAAAGCTCGTGATAGTCAGCTTCTTACTTCTGAAATGAAGTAATAAATTTCTTCCCTTCATAAACATAGCTAAAGTTCTACTGTCATTACAGGATACAAATACCTTGTTATAGTTCTTAGCTAATTCTAACATCTCCTTCACTACTGTTTCATTGAGTTTGCAATGTTCACTGTAGTCCTGAAGCGTCAAACCTTCCATCCAACTCTTCTTATGCAAATTTAGCAACATCTGCAAAAAAAACCCTCTTTAGAGCATTTATCATAAAATATATTCATAATACTGTGAAGCTCTCTGACAGAAAAACAATTTACAATAGTAAGAATGTAATAAAAAAATTATTGCTCTTACAACGTCTGAATACAGGCAATACGATCTAGAGCAGACAACAGATTTTTGCGTAAGTTTTTACATGATCAAACTGCTTGAACCCGAAATGTGACAACAAGGCATGGAAACCAGGGTCACATTTACTTTGCAGGAACGCTTAGGTTTTTGTTTTGTAATTTTTAATTTTTGCTGTAGGTTGAGAATGCACAATTGCACAGTGCAGGAGCTAACAGAAAGGTGAATATTTTAGCTGCAAATAAGGAATGGTTGAAGCTTCTGGCCTCTGACAAGCTGAAAAATATTTTAATGCTTGGATTAAATTTATGAAGTAGTTACTTAGGCTTCACTGATTTTTCCTGAACTGTATGCAAGCAGCTGCCACAGTTGTGATGAAGTGAACTTCAAAAGCAATTAGAACATGACTTTTGTGTGTTTGTCCTCCTACAAAGTAAACAGCCCTAAAACCAACATGATAAAGTGATGCAGAGTTTCAATGGTGATAAACATGGGGACTATTAGAAACACCTGAAATGTTTTACTTGACACTCTGATGTTGTTCTTGAAAAAGTGAAGGAATAGCTACAAAGGCAAATTCCTGATTTTCATCAATAGAGAAACCATATTTTGTGGATGTTCTGCACACTCGAGGACTGTAGAGAGGACCCTTTCAGCAAACAGTTTCAGCCTGCCTTCTATTTGTGAACACTTACTAAAGACACCTTTGAGAAGCCGTAAGCCCTGTAATTACTGTCACCTGAATAAAAGCGCTTGTTTCATCCCATGTACAGCTTCCAAAGAAACCTGGCTTTGGTACATATGAACTGAGTTGAAAGTTTGTGTCATCGTTTGTATTATCAAGATCTTCATTACTGACAGAAGGAGTTGTAGGTAAACTGCATATGGACAGTGTAGCTAGGCTATGTGGATTTTAAAATTATGGTTTGGTGTGATGGGCTCCTCACGAAGCATGTACTCTTCTTATTACTGATGGAGATAACAGATCACCACCACCACGAGGAGGGGTGAGATATGTATGAACCTGCCTCATGAAAGATGTGTGGAGATAGCTGTTGCCTCGTAAGATTAAAGTTTCCCTAACTCGGTCAAGATTATTTTTCCTACTTGCAAAGGTAATAACTTACATATGTACAGCCATTAAAGAAAATACACACTTCAAATTTCAGAAAAGACTGGACTGGCCACACTGCTGTATCTGATCGGAAACAATAACCTTCGGAAGCTTCACAGACATTTCCTGAGAGCGCTCATTTTGTTGAATCAGTTATTCATTTTGGTAACAGTGAGGTCTTAAAAGTCTGATACCATCCTAAAAAGGCTTGTGCATTGCACAAATTCTTTTCAACTCCCTGATTTGCATGCATATTCTTCCATTATTCAAAACTGGATTTTTTTTTTTTTACTTCTAGCCCTCTAAAAGTCAAAATTACGTGAGAAAACTATTCTGACCATTTCATCACAAACTCCAACCCCGAGATCAACTTATAACCCTAACAAGGCCAGGAACATACTTAGGCATAACTGAAGACAGAACCTGGCTTTTCAATAATTAACTTCTGTAGACAAACAAACTTTTCTCTGTGTATTTTCCTGGTTGAGACTGTCAAGCTAGATTTTACTTGTAACTGAGGCAGTCTGACACAAAAGTAACTACTTGTCAGTAACTGAAGAATATTTTGTGTGTCAGTGCAGGACACTGCTACCTCCTGATATCCCGTCCAGTCTTGGGGAGCTCCAATCGCACCAACTGGAAGCACATCCTATCAAAGTGATTACAGCAAATAAAAACCTGAGATTCCTTGATTATACAATTCCATTTTGGAAAATATGGTCTTCTAGCTTCAGGAATTCCAGCCCGTGAAAACCTAAGGCAGCTAGTATGTCTTTCAGCTTCATCACTGAAAGTTTGAAACTTTGCGCAAACTTGTTAAGTGCAGAGAACAGCATGAAGACTTTCCATAAAGCATGTGGACAAAAAAGTTGTCAAATTATTTATATGAATATTAGAATAGTGTTTTGGAAGGTTTCATCATCACGACTACACATCTAAGTGCTTTCTGGAAGAGAAGCCACCTACTCCAGGAGAGTTAAAACAACTACTGAAACTATCAGCAGTTGAAATCAGAATATTGCCACAAATCTTAAATAGTTTGCATAGTGTTCTTTGTCCTCTGAATAAAAGCTAAAACAGTTACCTTCTGTTCTAGTTCATTCTTCCTGTAGTTGATGGTAATAGAATAGTAATGTCTGTTTAGTCCATGAATTAGTGCCTGTAAAATTCAGGGAAAAGTTTGCATTAAAGTTACCCACCACTGAAACAAAGAAATATTAGAAGGGAAGAGTTCATTTAAATTCAGCCATCTTCAAACATCACTTGAAAGAAAAGCCACAAAGAAACAAATACACAGAGACTATGAGTAGGTATCAAGTAAATATACCTGTGCCTATTTCTCTTTCAGTGTTCGTTAACTGACAGTTATACTTGCCATTTCTAAACCACGGATTTTTTCACACAGTAACAACTATCACAAGAAAAAGTGGTAACTATCTGTAAGCATTTGACCGATACATATGCACAAACATATTTCTCTCAAATCCTTCCTCTATCAATAAATTTGGTTATCACTTCTATTAAAATATAAGGCACTCTCTGTTACAATCAAAAATAATGTTGGCTATCTATTTATTTTTGACCACTGCCAACGTTCCCAAGTTCATTCTCTAAGATACAATACAAAGCTGAAGCAGTGATTAAACACATCAGGTATTAGTTAGACTATGTGCATCAAATCAACATTGGATATTAAAGCTAATTTTCTTATTCAACCCTAAATGAAAAAAAGCCTTTCTCATTATAATTATACCCTTTGCAAATTTGTCCTTGAACTTGTACATAACAATCTGATCAACTGAGATTAGGTTAAGTGACACCTATATGCACGTATCTTCTACTTTGCTCATGTGCACTACATGAGGGTTGGTTTTTTTTTTTTTACATTTATGACTTAAGGGTTAGTTGGATTAATATTTGGGCGGTTTAAGAAAATTCTGTAAGTCCTCATCACAACTAAAATTATCTATTTTTCAAGCAAAATTTTACATACAAAGTATACATTTACAAATGAGATAAAATCATACATAAAATATGCAGAATTAGTGGTAAATATTTCTTATATTTCAATCATTCCACCTATTTATGTTTAAATATATTCTTTAGAGCTATACAGAATGAATGTGTATTTGCATCTTACGCAACTTAATATTGCGACATTCCAAAATTATCAGTATGAAAGCTGAAAATGTTCTCATCCCTACATTTTAAACAGATTTCTTTTGCAAACACATCTACAAAGACACAAACCTACTTGAATGGTTACATTTATGCGAACCAGCAGTTACAGATAACCATTACGTGTGCCAGTTATTATAGTTAAAACTGTAAAATACGGGGTTTATTATCAATATAGTAATTTATGGCTGAAACTATCAGCAGCAAGCAGATTTCACTGCCATTATCTTATCCTACTCAAAATGACTGCATATGAGATTTTGGGGTTTGTGTTTAAACTCCATTGTAGACAATTAGGGAGCTTGCTAAAGCTCCTAAAAATTGACAAACATCTTTGCCTTCCCCCTCTATCCTCTCCCTTTCCTCTCCCCTTCCGAAATCACTTGTAAAGACTTGACAAACGTAAAAGGTAAACAAATGTTCCACTTCCAACCTGAACAGTAAGTAGTTGTAGTGTGTTCTTTGTGTATTTTGTTTCAAATGGAAACCATCATTCCAACAAGCCTTACAAATCAGATGCACAAAGAGTAAGTAAAAAAGCTGTTGATAACGGAACTCAAGAACCACCATGAAAAAAGGAATGAAGTCAAGCACATATTCTTATTCCCGAGATTTTAAAGAATGTCTTCAAATCACTGCTTCTAGCCCAGCTGAAAACAATATTAAGTTCGCTGCTGACCTCAACTGAGTCAGAATTTTATTCACAACCTTAGAATAAAAGCAAAACAACACTGCAAGAGCCTTTGCAGTTTTAAGAACAGAGTATCATTTTAAACTATGATTTTTAGCTTAGCAGTGACATTTGCAACAGCTCACTGTCAACTTGCAAAAACAACACCACAAACAAAAAATACCCACTCTAACAACAGAAACCCAAAACTCCCATGGCCAAAATACGCCATACTGTAGTGACAGCAATCTTAAAATAACGAAGTTGAACAATACTACAGGGTTTTACAAGGGAGGTAATTACACACGGTCCAGAAAAGCCCAGTTAGAAAAGCCCTGAAACACGCAAGCATGGGCTTGCCTATACCCAATCAAGCGCATTTGCTGCCTATTTCATGCTCATTATAGTTCGCAGTTTTCACCAATTCAAAAATCAGAAGTAAAACACAACAACCTCCTGAAGCATACACTCTTTAATTGTCTGTTTCTTTTGGCTAACGTTTTTATAATTAGTAAAGGGTTTCAATGCATTAGTAATAAAAAAACAACTGATCTTTTGAAAGAGGGGTATGGCAATCTAGCAGCTCCCGAAGGACGGTTCTCTTACAGCACAAGTTTAGCCCTTATTTCAGTTCTACTATGGACTAATGTGCAGTCTTTTTATTGGATGTTTACTTTCACTGTTCAAGCAACGGATCAAAAGAGCAGGAATTAGGCTTCAAGGTTGAAATACACGTGACTTTTAGAATGCATGCTAAGGGAAAAAAGTTTTCTGGAGAGAAAAAAGGAAAAAAACATCGAGGCAGAAGAGTAACACAGATAAAAGCATTAATCACTCCAGAGGATACTTGTTTCAGGACAGAAGTTATTTCTCAAAAAAAAGGTTTGCTTCGTTGAAGACAAACATTTTTGTCTTACTGGTGAAAGTCAACTTCAGAAATCAAACTTTCAATATTTAAGTTTTCCAAATGCTTGCAAAGAAATATAAGACAACATACTCAAAATAAACATTAAAAGCCGATCAAACATACTGTCTATCCATTGAATCTCCTACTCCACCATTTTTTCAGCAAATTACTGCATTATATACAAACCAGAAATTAAATTAAGACATAATACAAGGTTAAATCTAGATTACATATTAAGCAAGGACCTACGTAAGCATACAGTAGAAAGACAAGATTATTAATGAAGACGGAACTTTCTCCATAATTTGTTCAGAATAACGTATCTTTAGGAAAGCTGAGATGTTAATAAGCAGCAGTTTTTAAACTGCAGTATTGAAAACGGTACCTATCTTGCATCACACGGTACGACAGCAATTGTCACTTTAAAGTTTGCATTTCCACAAGTCTGTACTTTCACCTTTGCAGTACATACTTATACATGTAGTCACACTTCAGAAGCTAATCTAGGCCTCAATTTTAAACCCTTCACATATATAACTCCACTGATAAATCACATCAATTATAAATGCATGCAGAAAAATGCTATAGAGAGAACAATAAACAATGCGTAGCTTACTGTTTTTAGGTACCTTTCCCCAAAACTGCTGAATAAATCTTGCAATTTACAGGACTATCAACACTGGGTTTACCTGGATAGATGGCTTGTTTAAGTGACCCAGATTTGAAGTTGTTTGTCTTGGTTCATGTCCCAAGACCATCATATTAGCATTGATCAATCTGAAGGCATCAATAACAACCTGTAAAAACAAGAGTCAAGTCAATTCTTTTTAGAAAATGCAACTAATAGTGCCAAGCAACAGTGGACAAGGCACAATCAACTCTCATCAGTTTTTGGCCTTTATCCAGAAAATCATTTAATTATAATATTAATAAAAAAGAGCCTCCTGCTGGCTATGCTATCAGCACACTACACTACCTTGTATTGTAAGGTGACACCAATTACTACCTTTTCTATGGAGCTGTTTTATACACACGATACCACCATATAACATTGAATTTTTATGTACGCTTACTCTAAGCTTCAAAGGTACGCATATGTTTGTCACCTAAATCTTATCCAATCAAAGTGAATGACAGAGAGAGACTAAAACTGAAAGTGAGCACAAGCTAAGGGACCGAGCCTAAAGCCCAGTCCTGTCACATCAATTATACTACCACAATACTTGAAATGACAACAAAATTATAGCCAGCAAGGAACTTGCCCCATGTATTCCCTTCTAGTCAGATGCTTTTTGCTTCTTGTGACTACGAAAGGGTCTATAAACTGTCTGATGGATTAAAAAGTCCTTGTCAGTGTCATGCTCAGGAGTAAAAAACAGAGTAAAAGAAAACCAAGGTCATTTATATTTAAAGGTACACGGTAGGTAGTATTCAGTGCTGTTTCACTGCAAATAAAGTAAAACCGTCACTGATTTTTATTTTGACCTGTGCTGAATTTGTCTATGAAAATCTTTGGAAATCGGATTTCATGGCCCTATATAAGAAAACCCACATGCCTACCCAACATCTGCGTGAGGTGAAACAGAACTGAGAACATACCAGCTATACACCAAAACCCAGCCTTACTGGGTACTTGCCACTACGGATTCATAACTGCAAGATAAGGCCTCCCATTTAGGCCCCAGTCTTCTAACCGGACCAGCGCATGCACAGCCTCATACACTCACAGAAACAGCACCAGGCATACTTCGCAGGCATCTTGTCTGCGTATGTTTGAAGAGTTATTCTGGTTCATTAAACTAAATAATTTAAATCTCCTTTTAACAGCTTTTCTATAATTTTTATCCTCATCCTCTCCATCCTATGTGTTGGACAACAACAGATACATTTATATGGCTGGTTTGGTATTTTGAGCAATGATACCGGTACCAAATCTTTTGTGTCGAACAAACTCTGTCACTGAAAGCCTACAGGGAAAGCAACATCGAGTTTCCCACATTGTTCTAGCATTTTCCCCTCCATTTACACAAATATTAGTAACTAGATACACACAAAATTTACTAGGAGTACAATACAAATATTGAGGTCATTCATGTGGAAATAAAATTAATTGGCAAGTATTTATTAAAAAAAATCTCAAACTGTAAACTGAAAAAGCCTAATAACTTATCACCTGTTGTATTTACTTTTGAGACCCAACTATTTCAGTGACCCAGTGCCACTAAGGGCTATTGCCTAGACTCTCAGCTGACTGCCCAGAGCCATCTGCATACGTCTTGTCTTAAAACTGCATGCAGAAAATGTACCAAAAAAAAAAAATCTTCTTATTAAAAATACTAGGTTGTGGCCCAATTAAAGTGAGTTAACAGTGACAATCTTTTCTGAACAACAATAAAACCAAAACACAATTCAGATTCAATATACAGCAGAAGCATGCCATCTGATACTAATGCTACAAAAAAAGAATTCCATTTAAAATACTTAATTCTCAAAAAGATCTGAAACAGTTTCTAGATATCTATACAGTCTTTGTGGTAACATACAAAATAATTGTATTTTTCCCCTTTTTTATCACTATCAGATTTTTCTCTCTCTCAAAATACTTGTGACAAGCTTTTGTATATCTGTGTTCCTTTTTAACTAGATGCTCTAATTTACGAACACCTGGAAATGCCCAACCATAACAAACAGGCAGTATAAACTAAAAAGCCAAGCAACGCAAACAAATTCCACACCACAATGCAAACAAATTCCACACCACGGGTTCTCCAGAGACTAGCTAGCTAAAGGGAAAAAAATCCCCAAACAAGTAAAAAATTACCCTGAGGAGCAAGAAACATGAACTTCGCTGTACACTATAATCACATGGAGCTGCTTTATAACTTACTAACGGCCGTGCTTCTAGATCTGAGTTCAAGTGAGATTTTCCCACATCAACTTCACTAGACGACGTTGCGCTTACCCAAGAATGAATGGCACTGTCCAGCATGTATTTGTTTTGGGACTTGAGTCACGTAAAATAAAAACAAAACCCAAAATAAAAAACTGATTAAACTTGGCTTTGATAACAAATTCAACATTCCAGCTGGTGTTCTCAACGTTGTTTAGATAAATTTCACGCTAAAATATGAGAACTAGCTGCTATAATATTTCTGAGTGATACTGAGTGTTACTCTAGCATCTTAATTCTGACCAGAAATAATTTTCATCATGTTTCAGGTACTACCTACGTGGGAGAGGGCTGCCTGCTCTATCTGAAAGAAATGCAAGTATTTCCTAAGTAAAACAAATATAAATCTAACAGAAAGTGGTATGAAATATTAAAATCACAAATATTAAGCTTTAAAAAGGGCTAAAATTGCAATTTCTGCAGTCTCAGAGGGGTACAAAACATACACGTGTGAATGATCTTTCTCGTCTCAGTTGCACTGTGACAACCAATGGTAACTAAATACTTTAACTACACTAAGATTAAAGGAATTTGCTGCTATCACTATAGCAACCATCTTAAAGAAACTAACATGCTCAACAACCTGGAAGCTAAATTTAGACCTAATACGCAATAAAAACATAAACACAATAGTCTTACATATTCATTTCTATGAATTGTAATTGCTTTTTTCACAGTGAGCACAAATCAGTCCCTCCTTTAGAGGATCAGTCCCTCCTTTAGAGGATTATATAAAAATAAATAGACTCATTAATGTCCAGTGTACTAACGAGCAATGGGTGAAGCAGGTGTTAATGATGCCACAGTAAGATTCAAGAAAAAAGCCCCAGCGAGCACTTGGAGGTGTGTACAAGCTGAAGTCTCCTCTCTACATTTGTGTATTTTGAAGTACAGCATGATGCAGTCAGAGAACAGCAACATGGTCACCCCGTATTCTACGATGGAAACTTCAGTCACAGTATTTTGAACAAAGAACCTCTGAGGATTAATTAAAAGCAGCACAAAAACCCACTCTGTTATTTCGATTTTGAAGAAGTCCGTATTTGTCATACAAAAATTTTAAGCTTTCATTGTACCTAAAATTACCTAACGCAGCATGCACTGTTTTAGTAAAAACTAGTTTCCAAGCTTCATGCTAAATTCCCTTCCTGTAAAGACATAAAAAAGTTAAACAAAAGTCTACGCCATTGGGCCGATTTCTAGAAATATGAAGGTAGAACTATTTTTTTTTTATGCACTTCCATAGTGCAACTCTTTCACCACTCTGACCATTTAATTTTTCCTAGTACAAGCGTCTTCAGACTTTTCAGAGGTCATTTCAACAGCAGACAGCTTATAACAAAACCATTAGCAGTTTGGCTAGCTTAAGGAAACCTCTTACTTTCCTTTTTTGTTTATTATCACTGCATGAATCTGCAGCATATGAGAGTTTATAATTTCTCAGGCTTGTTAAATTCATGTTAAAGGTCTGTTTTCTTGTTGAATAAATTTTGTTCATATAATGCTGCGTATTTCATATACTGAGTCTTTAATAGCACCTTTGGTCTATGCGCAACTCACAGATCAAAACAGAGGACTAAAATAGGGGTTGATGATGCTATTTACATGTGTGATTCCTGCTGTCTTCTTGTTAGTAGCTTTAATATAATAGAAGACCTTGTCTGTTTTGTAATTAACACATCTTTACTGGAGAGATATTTGGAAGTGATTGCTGTGAATATACTGGTTAGTAAAATAAACACAATCACACACCACTTTCTGTTATCAGACAAATTTGTGAATTGTACACATTATACTCCAGATCAACAAACTGTGATATAACAGCCAAGTAGAAGACACATTTATATAACCCTTTATTTTTCTGAAAATATGTATTCAATCTGACCTTGCAAATATAATTAGCTTGTGGGATGTGTGGATTGCAGTACCATGGATGCTTTACTAATTGCAGCTCTTGGAAATAGATACTAAATATTTGGAAGCTGCCAATACAAAATAAAAACTGCATCTTTTTGTACATCTGTCTTAGATTCAAAAAGCATAATAATCTAAAAAACAATAACTATACAGGATTTTTTAAGCAATTCCCCGGGGTCAACAACCCACAGTACAGCCCACATAATGTATTTTTACAAACAAAATTTACAATTATATTCAGTGTACTTAATAAATTTGAGGATAGCTATAATTAATATGATTTATAGTTATTCACAATCTAAGACAAGTGCTGGACTCTTCAGTTGCTAACTAGATAAAAATCTGGCCATTTATAGTCTGCATATAGTTATTAAAAATAATGGCTTGATAAAAATTTAGGGTGCTTAGTAGCCAGACTTATTTTAGCTTCTTCTGAGACTGCGAATGCCATATATATATTACCACTTTTTCTAAAATAGTCTCCCTAACAATAGTCTCCCTAACTTTGTGGGGCTTTTTTTTTTTTTTTAAATTAAGGTAATTTCAAGAGTACTTTACATATGTGATTCTATTAAATTCCCTCCAACATCAAATCTACAAACAATATTGAACGAAACAGTCCTGTTTGCAAGACTCAATATATTTTAATGGTAAAGTTTAGTTTGAAATAAGTAAGCCTTTTTTGTTTAAATTAAAAAAAATTCTGACATCAGTTTTCTTTTTCCAGTGAAGAATCTATCATATACGGTGACTATCTTTAAAAATGTATTGTGTCCTTGGAATTCAAGAAGTGATGTATTGTTTAGGCCATATGTTTATGAACAAACATACCCGTGCGTAAAGAGAGCCCTGCAAAGGATACAACGTGGTTATGCCAGGTGTGGAAAAAGAAGTAATGTCCCATCTAAAATCTCTTTTATCACCTGCAACTGACCTGTTATCAACTGCTTAGTTTGTTTCTAGATTCTTTAAAAATGAAATGGAACATGTGACCTGAGAAGTGCAGCTCGGGTTTATGACCATTTCGTTATTTATGCTGCCATGCACTGTTAGACAACTACAAGTGAAGAACATCTTCTGTCCCCTGTAAGCCCACAGCATAAAAAATTCAAAGAAATCTTACTTTTTATGCCATTTCCAATGAAAAGCACTAAGAACTGAAACTGACTCATGCCAAATGCATATCACTGAAATGCTGTGATTGTGAGTTTGAAGTTTGCAACATGGAAATTATTTATAAAATGTCAATTTTAGCTCTGGAAAATAGATTCCTAGGAGTATGTGCATTTTCCTTCTCTATCCTTAGAGAATTGCTTACTTGTGGTCAAATCTACAGCACAACTTGAACATTCATACTGGGAGGGGAGAGAACTACAGTATAATACATTTATCTTGACAAGTGAGGGCATGCATCCATAACTCCCAAGTAGCAAAGCCACAAGTTTTAAAGCTATATGCCTTAATGAAGAGAAATGGACTATTCTACATCCACCAAAGCAAAAGGAAATTAAACATTTAATACTTTTCAACAAAACATCTTCTTTGGAACTTTTTTTGTTTTAAAGAAGGGCATGAACTAAAGTAACCTATGTAAATAGTTTAGTAGGTAAACATACATCACTTAATTAAATCACAGCAAGTCCACAGGACGTTGCATAACAGCTTTTAGAACACCACTATTGGTATTAACAGTGTTGGCATCCCATTAAAAAAATTAGTAAGTAATATGTGCAAAATATGTTATTCTGAATATGTGCAAGTACGAGAAAAAAATTCTAGCTTTCAAACAAAATACTAATGAAATAGTGGTACACTGGCAGTAATAAAACAGTTCAATACTTTGGAGTTTATGCCTAGGTTCAGAAAAAACACATCCTGAACTAAAACACCGAGTGGCCTACACTATAGTGCAGATGCAATTCATCTCTTACAAATGTGATTCTTCAGGAAAAAGAGCACCAATCTTTATTGAGTCAACAGCAATCAAATCCAGCACAAATGTATCTGCTTCCTTATTCTCCAAATCAAGCTCTCCTGAAACTCAGTTCTTGCTGAAACAAAATTATGATGCTTCTGTCTCTGATACGCAGGTTACTGCACCAAATACTCTGTTCAGTCAATGGTAAGAAATACCACAGTACTGTAAGAGCATCTAAATGCACTAGACATTGCACAAAATGTACAGAAATGTACCCTTGAAATCTCAACCAAAATCACACATTGTAAAGTTATCTTCTCTATATTAGAATTCTTCCCTTTATCATAAAAAAGTGTTATCAAGTCCAGTTCTAATCATGAAAGGTGTTCCAGGTATAAAAGATTCTGGCATAAAATTGTAGGTATCACACATTTTAAAACACATTTTATTGTAAAATATTATCTGCATAATAATTCACAATAAACAGACATGCCCCCAAAGCAGTAGTGACAATATAGTGAACTTACTGGTTTGTTTAGTTGTTTTTAATTCATACTTTTGAGCTGTACCCTAATGACCGTTGAACTCACTTGTGTCTAGGGAAGATTTATTAAGGTAAAAGTTGTTAAGACTAACATACGAAGTGAGGAGGGGGACTTGGGTATGTAAAGAAAATCTTGTTAGGTGGCTCCATTCTACTTAAAGTTCTCACAGTCTCAATTCTTCATGGGCTATTTTAAATTTCAAATCTCAGGCATTACAACTAGTCTCTCCACACATATCATTTTAAGGATTGCTTTTGTGCTGCCTTCTTCAAACACAGTCACCATCTCCTCCAATCCTGTTGTTAATTCAAACAAACAAGGCAAAAGGACAAATTTAAAGGGAAAATAATAGTACTCTGGTAAGGAAGTCTGAAAACATATAATCTTTCAGAAAACTAGTGTAAGACTTACGCTCAGCTGAAGAAAATTCTTGAGGCTAGATGGTAATTCCAACATTCAGAAGAGTAATTGTTAAATCTCTGTTTGCTTTTGGTTTCACTCTTTTAGACTATCAAGTAATTACCAAGTTATAAAACCATTCACATACATACTTGTCTTGGTAAGTTGGGAGGATTTGCAACACAAAAACCACCTCAGAAAAGGAGTTCAGCTGCCTTTCCTCACGTATGTCACCAAGCTGAGACAGTGTAGTGTATATAAAACTTAATCTAAACTGGAACACAAAAGTAGCAGAAGAGATCAAAACTATTTGCAAATCGCTGCTCTTACGGTCAGCACTCAACAAAATGACCATCTCTTACTCTCAAGAGTAATCAGGTATTATCAAAACCATATTGCTTGTATTACACACAGGTTGTCACCTAGATTTAGAAGTACCAATGGACAAAAAAAGAGGAAGAGAAGCATTCTGTGGAAGAGTTTGCCAGAACAGGTCCTTCAGCAAAAGCTCTGTTCAACCACACGATCTACTGGTTTCATGGTGGCATTTTATCCTACGCCTACACAAATTGTCAAAATGGACAAAAAAGGACAAAATCCCATTAGCACAGTAAGAATTAAAACTATGCTAGAATACTACAAAATTTCAAAGTATAGTATTTGAGCCACCATGCTTTTACGATAGGCACAGAATGCTTTATTATTCTAAACAGAAATCTGAATATTTAAATATACTCTTTTTGTCTGTTAATAGCTCAAAAGGACTTTGAGACCTTCATCTTACTCAAGATGACCTTGGCTTTGGACAGACACAACTTTTCTATGGACCTCCAGCAGTAACTCAGCTAAGCTCTCTTCTCCTCAGCTCTTCATTTGTACAAGGAGGATAAAACCAGCATCCTTCTCCAGATAATAGCTATATTAGGACAAACAATACTCTTTTTTAAAAAAAAGGAGAAGAAACCGTGCAGTAGAACTGTCCCTCTTTGGGACTTCTAGAAGCATGGTAAGAATAATTTTTTTTTCACACTATAAAAATGTGTAAAAGAACAAATGATAAAGTTCATCACATTTGTTATTCCTTTTAGAACAAAATTCTAAAGATCACATAAATTGAACAAAAGACAGCAATTTACGACTTCCACTGAAAAGAAACTGCTTAAACAAAATGGTTTTAGACTACAGCTCACATTCTGGCTACTCTTTGAAGAATCAAACCTTCAAATTCCAGAAGAGGTTACTCAGACCACAGAACAATGATTTTCATTGATGTATGTGGCAGGAGACAGTAGTAATAAACTGAAATGGGGAGCTGCTGACTGTACACAAGGGGAAAAAAATCTGCAAGAATAATAAACTATTGGAACAGGTAATCCCATTAGGCTGTTGCATATCAAGATTCCAGTGGACAAAACTCTAAGCGAGCTGTTCTGGACTCAATGTTGACACTGTACTCTGCACAAAGTTGGACTAGATGATCTCCTGAGGTCATTTACAACTGGAATTATTTTGATTTACCTGGATACCCAAACGTTCATATTTTTTTCTCCTTGCACCCTCTGACTAAGATTAAGATAAGGATAAAATACCATAGCAAAAACCTCTTTTATGAAAGTGTTGGGATATGGTTTAAGCACAAGAGGTTTAAGCATAGCATATTTGTTTTTATCTGTCAGGAGGAGATCAACATGCAAAGTAGAATTTATAAAAAGTTATCGCAAACACAAGTCTTTTCCTCAGTTAAAAAAAAAAAAAAAAAAAAAA
>Ga0065711_1036508_pt1 | contig 20914 bp, 10 predicted proteins | sample Hoacrofraction12_FD_59098 | JGI IMG/M metagenome (GOLD analysis project Ga0065711, IMG submission 59098) | Hoatzin crop microbial communities from Cojedes, Venezuela - Epithelial fraction 12 v2 (version 2) | ecosystem: Host-associated > Birds > Digestive system > Esophagus > Crop | place...
CTGCCCGACTTCTTACACTTGGGGATCGAGAGCTCTTGCGCTCTCTGGAATACATCCTTAAAGACCTGCCAGCTCTGTTCTGTTCCCCTGTCCCTGAGGACCGTTTCCCAGCGAGCCCTTCTGACTATCTCCTTGAAGAGCTGGAAATTCGCCCTCCTAAAATTTAGGGTCCTGACTATGCTCTTCGTTATTCCCATTTCCCTCAGTAGCATTAGTTCCACCAGTGCGTGATCACTGCAGCCCAGGCTGCCTCCGATCTTGACATCCCCAACGAGCTCACTTGCACTGGTGACCACCAGCAAAAAAAGAAAAGCAGCTTGGTTGTTGGAAACTATATGACACTTGATGTCTAGGGCTGCTTTATTAAGGCAAAACCGCAGCTGAACACTCTTACTCTGTTTATACTTAGGGCTTCCCCAATATCTCTTCTGGCTTCTTCATTCAAGGTCAAAAGTGTTGTGCTGTGGTATTGTGTTGGCTGAATAATCTCATTGCCAATAAATCAAAATTATTTCCAGTAATGTGTGAGGATGAGTGGCTTAGTTATTGAGAATGAGTACACAGTGGAACTCTCCTTATCAGACATAGACTACTATAATGTGATACCCACTTCTGGTCATCTATACTCCCTTCAATGAATGGAGAGGAACTGGTACTTGGGTGATGCAATCAGTGTCATCGCTAAGAAGACTTCAAGTGAATCTACCGTATGATTGACCAATTAATGGAAGCAAGAGTAACTAATCGAGAAGCAGATACGTACTTTACAAAATCTTGAAGTTAGGTGGGATGAACACATGACATGGTTTTCATTAAACAGGAAAAACAGCATTTAAAAACTGCCTGGCTAAGTAATCACCAAGACCCAGGTGTAAACTTCTCCTTGGGGAGTGAGGGGAACAACAGTCTGTTTTTTTTGCTGGTATGGACCATTAGCTGAATATGAAGTTTAAATGTTCAATTCTCCACTTTTTCTGTGTTTAAACATTAGGCTGTGCATTAAATCAACTCAATGACATGGCGTGCTCGAGAACACTCTGCTCTATTCATTTGTCAAACCTATCCTATTATACATATTTCTAACGCAGCTACTCCCACAGCACTGAACTGACAGAAACGCTTATCACAGTGTGGCCCCACTGAGATTCCCAATAAGAATTCTGACCTTAAGAAGCCACGTGAAATACCCCACTGCGGCCTCAAGAAGTTCTGAGACGTAATTTCAGACTTAAATAAGATGAAAAAAATACATGAAAAAAATAATTGGTTACAATTTTGTCCCTGAAGAAGGCCTATTGGATGAGCACTGGGATCATCTCTGAAGGCAACAGAAGCAGAAAAGGATAAAGAGTGAGTAAGGGAACAATGAAACTCTTCTTGCTCAACCTGTGTTTTGGTAGAAAAAATCAGTTTCTTTTTTTTCCAGCTAAGAATACCGGTAGAGAGCTACTACCCTGGTATTAGAAAACTGCAGTAACTTCTCCATGTTTCTAGCAGATCTCTAGAGAAGGTCAAACGTTTGCTTCAGGCCATTGAGGGCATGCTGAGGAGGGCAAATGGAAAAGACTAAACATGCCAAATCAACAAAGATGCTCATCATTTACACTTGCAATTCTTTATCGTCTGAAAACATAGGCCATTGTTAACCTGGAATAACATATTTTTGCACTTAGTGGCTAAAGTTTACCAAAATTATTGAACCCTGGCATAAGTCCATGTGTATCTGGTTGTTTGAAGTAAACAGCCTTTCTGTAGAGCGATTTTGCACTCCCTTCTTCTCACATTTTTCTTAAAGGTGGTGGTTTCTTGTTAAAGAAAAGAAAATTGGAAAGGAGGTAGTCAAAATTTGCCTTTCCCTACTTACCTAATTTGAAGCTGGAGTGAGAGGAACACAGGTCTGGTTAAAAAAATATAACAACCTGTACTATGACAGAAAAATACTTATTTCTATTATCCTGGTTTTGGCTAAGAACAATAGATGCTGTGTTTTGGATTTGGTACAAGAAGAATGTTGATAATATACTGATGATTTTAGTTGTTGCTAAGAAATCAAGGACTTTTTCCAGTTTCTCAGATTCAGCTAATGAGCAGGTGTGCAGGACCTGGGAGGGAGCATAGCCAGGCAGCTAGTCCAAGCTGGCCGATGGAAATATTCCATACCATAGACGTCACACTCAGTTTATAAATGTGGATTGGCCAGGTGGCAGGAATTCTCTTTTCCAGGTGGCAGGAATTCTCTTCTCCATGACTTCAAACTTTTTACTGTTCTGTGAGTTCACTCTTTTTCCACTAGTTTGGTGAGTTCCGCAAAATTCACAAGTTCAGAGAAATTAATGAAATCCACGAGATCTGTTAAATCTGTGGTTTCCACAATCACTCAGAGACTAGCAGCACAATTGGTCATTGGGCCATGAGAAAAAATGTATTGTGTATAGCTTGTTTTGCATATTCTTTAGTAGTAGCAGTAGTAGTAGAATATCCTCTGTTGTCTTATTAAACTGTATTTCCCTCAACCCACAAGTTCTGCTTTTTGTCCATTCTCCTCCCCAACCCGCTGGAGAGTGGAGAGGCGAGTGAGTGGCTGTGTGGTCCTAGTTGGTGGCTGCCAGGTTAATCCACGACACTTATAGAAGTGGATGGTTTCGTGATTGTTGCTGAGATAATACCCTTTGAATAAAGAGCATAAATGAAAACAACATGAAATAAAAGTTCAGATCTAAGAGAAAGAAACAGCTTAATCTCTGCAGTGGCTGGAAGACATGACATGGGAGAAGATCAGTGGCTATATGTAATGCCAAAACTGCAGTAACGTCCATGCATATGTTACTCCAGAGGCAAAGAGGTATTGTTTTAAGCAGAGATAAAACCTTGTGCTGTACAGAAAAAAAGAAACAATCCACAGCTCTCATCTAGTCAAAGTTCGTATATAAACTGGCCTCAAAACATTGCTTTGTCCACTGCTCTATCAATCACAATGAAGGGAGAGAATCAAAACTCCCATAATATGGTCAATAAGTTTGTTAGGACAGTGTTCGAGCAGACTTCTCTTTTCTGAGGTGGTCCTAGTATTTTCCCAGTAAAGGGCTTCAATTTATCAGGATGTTTAGAAATACTGGTACTAATTCGGCTTTCTTGAGACTGTTATTTTGTTTACAAACCAAGCAACATGGTTTTGCTAACATGGAGTTTAACACCTTTGCAAGCAAGGATGTAAAATCTTTGCCGATACAATACGGGAACGAATTGCACAAAACATTTCGGCCTAAATTTTTCTTCAGTTTTCGACACGAAGAATTTGCAGACTGTCTTTGAGATTGACACTACTGACATGGCTCTTTCAGCAGCAAGAAGACACTTCTGAATTCTCCAGAAATACCCTTAATAATTTCAGTCAATTAACTAACCTGAAGAATGGGAGTTATGTGTGGAGGAAGACAGTGAAGCAACCACAGAGGTTACCAAAAATTAGGTAATGATTTGCTAATTTAAACAAGATTTAGAGAATGTTCATTGCCATATTTTCTTTGTGAGTATATTCAAGAAATTCTTTCCAAAGATAACAAGTTTTGTTGCTTGTGTTGACTGAAAACAAATTACTCCTGTAGCCAGAAGCAAACTATTCAAATATTGTTTGTGGAACACATAAGAGATTTTTTAAAAAACATTAGGAAAACCATGAAAATCACCTTTGCTGTCAAACTATTCAGGGTTTTGTCCCTAAAATTCAGCATAATACCTAAGCATGTTACCAGATCAATTGATATGATTGATAAACAGTATTAATTTCACCTCACTTTGGGCTTCTGTGATATAGATTCATTATTTTTTCTCCAACTCTGATCACACCAATATGCAATGTCAAATCGTAATTTGACAAACCACATTTTCTTTTCAAAAATTATGCCAAAACACAGAACTTTGTTCTGTTGCAGTCCTGTAAACTGCGGTCCTCCAGGGTTTTAATATCACAACTGTCCATGTAAATTAAGTTTTATGGGTTTGCTATGATTTGAAAGCTCTGCAGATTATCATCTTGCTGTGTGACCTTCTCCTGAACCTGTTATAATCAGGATTTTGATTCAAGCAGAAAAGCAAGATGAGAAGTAGTTAGCTCCACATATTTTGGAGCTTGCCTTTTCCTCAGTATCATGTCATTTCTCTAATTTGTGTGAGGGAAAACTTGAGCAGTCAATATTCCATTTATTTATTTTTTTTTTCTGAGGGGATGCTGAAATCAGTTTACAAGGAAAGCATGAAACGCAAGACATTCAAACCGACCCTCAGAGAAACTCCTCCCCATACACACACATGTCATTTGTAACAAGGGCAGTGTACAGTCTCCATGGACATCAAGAGGAAGAGGCATTTATCACATCTTCATTTTATGGAATAGGGAATTCCACTCCCAGGGACCTGGGACTGCTGGGGGATGACAGATTTACCATGAGCCAGCAGTGTGCCCTGGCTGCCAAGAAGGCCAATGACATCCTGGGGTGCATTAGGAGGAGTGTGGCCAGCAGGTCGAGGGAGGTTCTCCTCCCCCCCTACTCTGCCCTAGGGAGGCCCCATCTGGAGTACTGTGTCCAGTTCTGGGCTCCCCGGTTCAAGAAAGATGAGGAGCTACTGGAGAGACTCCAGCGGAGGACTACAAGGATGGTGAGGGGACTGGAGCATCTCTCCTATGAGGAGAGGCGGAGGGAGCTGGGCTTGTTCAGCCTGAAGAAGAGAAGGCTGAGAGGGGACCTAACATATACTTACAAATATCTGAAGGGTGGGTGTCAAGAGGAGTGGGCCAAACTCTTTTCAGTGGTGCCCAGTGACAGGACAAGGGGCAACGGGCACAAACTGAAGCACAGGAAGTTCCATCTGAACGTGAGGAAGAACTTCTTCCCTCTGAGGGTGATGGAGCCCTGGAACAGGTTGCCCAGGGAGGTTGTGGAGTCTCCTTCTCTGGAGATATTCAAGACCCGCCTGGACGCGGTCCTCTGCAGCTTGCTCTAGGTGACCTTGCTTCGGCAGGGGAGTTGGACTAGATGACCCACAGAGGTCCCTTCCAACCCCAAACATTCTGTGATTCTGTGTTTCTGTGAAATACAGCATCTCAAGAATTCAGAATCTCTGCATATTTTCAAAACTTGCAGACATTTGAAATATTGGAAACAAAATGATGAATTTAAAAAAAAATCTAGCAGAATAATAAAAGTCTGTTGTCCTGGTTTCGGCTGGGATAGTTAATTTTCCTCCCAGTAGCTGCTGTGCTTTGGGTTTAGTACAAGAATAACGTTGAAAATACACCGTTGTTTTTGTTTGTTTTTAAGAAATCAAGGACTTATTCCAGTTTCTCAGATTCAGATAATGAGCAGGTGTGCAGGAGCTGGGAGAGAGCACAGCCAGGCAGCTAGTCTGGGCTGGCTGATGGAAATATTCTATACCATAGCTGTCATGCTCAGTTTATAAAAGTCGGTTGGCCAGGGGGCAGGAATTCTCTTTTTCGTGAATCCTCTCCTTTCTGAGAGTTCAAACTTTTGCATGATTTCAGTGTCTTTTTTGTGTGAGTTTGGTCTCTTTTTATGTGAGTGTGGTGAGTTATGCAAAATTTGTGAGTTTGGTGAAATCCATGAAATTTGTGAGCTCTGGGAAACCTGTGGGTTCCGCCATCGCTGCCTGGGGACTGGCTATGCAATTGTTTGTATGGTAGTGAAATAAATCGTATTGTGTATAGCTTTTTTTTCATATTCAGTATTTTTATTATTATTATTAGTAGTAGTAGTAGTACCAATAGTTCTTTTTTTGTTTTATTAAGCTGTCTGTACTTCAACCCGTGAGTTTTGCCTTTTGTCCATTTCTCCTGTCCATCCCACTGAGGGGAAAGGAGAGGGGTGAGCAAGTGGCTGTCTAGAGCTTAGTTGCTGGTTGTCGGGTTAAACCACAACATCTGTTTATACTTCTTATATTACCCTTTACTGTCTTCTACAAAGGACAGTGGTGTAAAGCAAATATCTTTATGGATTTTTGGCATTCAGATACTCTAGAGATCAGAGACACACTTGGATAATAATCTGTTTTGATGAGCTTTAGATTTCTGCAGGAGAAAAACAAGGTAGGAACTAGAATTTCTGCACCTTCATACAGATATAAATTCAGACAGACTGTCAAGAAAGAACATCTGAAAGGTCTTCTAGCATTTAGAAATCTAGGAACTGACATTTCTTGCTCACTCGTCCCTTCACATACCATAGAAAAAGCAAACAACAGAATAAAACTACATTTGCCTGAAATGATACTGAGATGCAAACCTCAATACATTTTTTCCCCATGTGTACGTAATCAACAAGCCATTTGTTCTGCAGTAAAAGCTGTTTGATATGTTGCCTCACAAGCACTGCAAGAAAGGCTGATAGCATACTTCACCATTTCACAGACAGCAAGGACCGCGCACACTCAGTGCAGTTATCACCTAGGAAACAAATGATTGCATCTTATTTTTGGCATAAGGCTGTAGGTGTACGAAAGATCTGAAATACGCTCCCACACAGCACTGAACTCATTCCTCATGATGCCAGCAAGCGGAATGAGCAGAGCCGCTGGGAAGCACCTCCTAACGGTAGCCACGGAACCACCCACGGGCACTAGACGTGATGTCAGGGCTCCTTACCCCATGACTTCCCCAGGAACACTTTGTTTCAGCTCATATAATGCACAGGCTTGGCCAGGCAGTCATAATAGGTTCTTCAGGGCTGAAGACCTCCTTATAAAACCTGTGAGGCACCCAGAAGCAGCGTGCATCAAGATGTAAAAGCATTCAAATGGATTTTAATGAAAAAATTAATTTAAGTGCTCTTCAGATCCTGATGTAAATTGCCTCTGCATCACAGCATTACAGCGGGTTCCTTAATAAATTGATAGATTTTAAGGCCAGAAGCGACTATTATGACCATCTAACTTGGCTGCTTGCACAGTACAGGTCAGAGACTCTCACCCAGAAATTCTGTAAGTAAAGCCCATAACTCTGGATTAAGCAAGAGCATCTCTTCCTGAAAGCCTTCCAAACCTCATTTAAAGACTTTAAATTATAGTCAATCCACCACAGTCCTAGATAAATAGTTTAGTGGGGCATTAACGTGACTTAAGGTTTTGCATCCTTTTTTTAATCTTCACTTTCCAGATTTTCACCCAATGCTTTACCCAAGCAGCTTGCAATGTATTTGTGACCTGCTTGGAAGGAACTTGATTGTGGAATCTTGTGCAGCTTTGTCAATCACACAGTATGTACACACAATTGCCTTTTCACATTTTTTTCCTTCTCCCTGAAGAGCTACCTCTATAAGGTTCCTAAGACAGACAAGCATGTCCTTACCTTTGTTCTGTGGATCAGCATTACTCTTTCCATCTGTTACATGTAAATATTTGCCATGAAAATGTAGCTTTTGGAAAACAAACCTTTGGTTTCATTCTGGTGTCATTACACAAGATTCTCCCAAATGGGTAATGTCTGCAAAGCACTATGAGGCATAAATTATACTGAAATGGATATTTTACACTGTGTCTCCTCATGGACATGTTTACTGCATAGTAACAAAAAGGTGATTAACTCCAACTTTGAAAAAGAATGAGCTCCTGCAAGATTGTTGATGCACTACATGTTCACTTTACCCCTTATTTCACAGTTACCACCCTCTGTAGACAAGCCCAGAGCACAAAATGATGTCTCATTCTAATCTTAACACACATATGTGCAACCTCATAGACAGCAGGAAAGATGACTTGTGATTTACACCCAGAAAGGAAATGAGAATGACCTCTTCTAGAGGGCTGTACATTAAATGGAAGAATAGAAATATGGTGGTTTTGTTGAATCTGACAGAGTAATACCAATACGTGCCATTTAACAATCTAGTCTGCCACCATTACGTTTGTGGAATTCTTCCTATCTGTACTGTGATAGTCCGTCCACTAGTACTAAGATTTCATTTTTCTTTTTGTCTGTACAGTGCCTGGCACAACAGAGTCCATGGTTAGAGACATATGTATGTTACTATAGCAGAAATAAGAAATGCTAACCATAGTTTACTTCAGCGGGACTCAGTGTGCACATATGGTCTGTCCATATGGAGCCGATTTCAGAATGGCTTCCTTTATGTGCAGAACCCTATGGGTTCATCAATAAAAAGATGAACTTTTCAGTACGGAAAAGAAGTAGAGAAGCAAAAAGTAAAGCTCGTGGCCAGAGGCCATAATATTCTTTTTCCTTTTAAATTTCACAAATTAAAAACAAATAAAAAATCAGCCACCCAGAAATCATGACTGCCTAGATTTGAGTTACTCATTAATTCTGGATACCGCTTTGTGTCAAATAATGTGAACACTATAACCAAGACGTATGCTAACAGAATTAATAGCTAAAAGAAATGATCGTATTTGGGCGGTCTGCTTCTGGTTTTGAGCAAGATAATGGATAGCTATATTCCAGCCTGATAATGTTTCACAGCTATAAACTACTGCTTGGTGGCTGAGGTTAAAATGATCATCTAAAAATTCCATGTCCTGAGACATCTGTGAATTGATTTCATCTTTGCAAAGGAGAATGCACACAAATCAATGTTAATTGCAACATTCATATTTCTGACTTAGTCAAACACTTTTAAAGCTTGATGATAACAACAAAGCTGAAATCAGCACAGGGAACTTAGCAAGCTGGAGCCGAAACAAGGATCAAGTTATAAGAAAGCAGAACATTTCTGTCATCTAAACCACCACTTAGGAACGCTGTGTCCATTGAAAACAGCTTGACCTCCCTCCAAAGCACCTATTTTTGCAAACGACTTTTCAGAGAGGTTGTACAGCACGGTTGCCGGCAATTGTGTTGCTTCAGTGCTAGGTCTATAATGAAGGACACCACAAACTGAAGATCGAAGATGGTATTTTTACTTGGACAACAATGACTTGTTATAATGTAGAGGCTACAAGACAAATAACTGGAGCTCTGCAGGTAGATTTGAAGAGGTATAGATGTGTGTAATGGATCACAGTTGAACTGTCTGTTTCTGCAGCCTTTTTTAGCACTACTGTGAATTTCTGCACGTGCCTAACTGAAGAACAGAGCCCGGAAGTCCCATACTAGGACTGCATTTTCTCCTGTAATTACTGGTATGCGTTCATTTCCATTTTGACATTCTGAAGTCGTTGTTTACAGCAAACTATTCTATCCCTCCTGCTTTTTTTTAATTGTAATTATCTTAAGACTGTGTTAGACTGAAAACAAGCCATGCATTCTTTATTCCTCACTCAGATTTTCTTCGTAGTCCCTTGTCTACAAGTTGCTCAGCAGGGTTATTCTGGAGATTCTGTCCTTTACATGCAGCTTTCAGAAGCCATCACTTCTTGGGTACAATAGCTCCAGAAATGGTCACCTACTTCTCGCCCACAGGCTGTTCAACCCATACCTGTATTCCACACAGAAGCTTGCATGGGATACTGGGAAGGGGGAGGATGTGGAAGACATTGCATTTTTTTGCATGTATGTGTGTTGTAATAAATTCAGGACCGTCCCAATATCTAATTGAGTTTTATAGTTATAACACTTAATCTCTTGTTGACTTGCTGCCTTTCTAAAGGAGTTGGATTGTAAAATGACTCCTCTACAGTAGCCAGACTCATAACAAGTATAAAGTTAAATGATCTATTATACAGGCCACAATACTTTAAGACTGAAAGTGTCAGTTTGTAATTAAAGTGTCAGAACAGCTGGGAAGATTTATAAGGGCAATATAATGAAATTAGTATTATGAGCTTTGTCTGTTTCTTGTAAATTTTGTCTGCCAATGGCATGTGTATTAGGTGTGTGGTATTTATAGCATGGGCTTTCCAGGCATAGTTTCAGGGATTAATGTATGAAAAATTAATGTATAAATCTTTGAAAATCAGATTAGCAGGATAAAATAATAAGAACATTGTCAAAATAAGAATAACAGCCTGGCTTCCCAAGGTGTTAATTCTGTTTTGTAGGGCTCTGAAGACATAGCACAGGTTTAAACGTGCTATGCCTTACACTTAACACTAGCTGTGTGAAGATTCATCTCGCCCAAGGGAGTCCTCCTGTGGAGCACAAGCTAAAAGCATTGAGGACTTGGCCAAGCAGAGGGAAATGTGAGTTCACAAATGGTGGTACTTATTGCTCACAGCAGTGCTTCAAAGTCACACAGGTAAATAAATTCAGCCTGCATCATTTCCTTAAAGGTTTTCAAGCTCTACTGTGAGCCACTCTTTCATGCAGCTAAACTCCTGCTCAATGTAGAAGTAAACATGACATTCGACCTATGTTAGTATCACAATATGCTTCTAAATGCCTTTCGAATACTGAGTTTATTTTTCACTATTTATAGACATGATTTGGTTTTGCAGCTGATTAGATAAAAATTAGCATAAGCTTATTCAGTAAGATTCTGTTTCAGATCAGGACTCCCTCATTTGGGTGTCACTACAGAAGTATTGACACAGGAGCTGAGTGTCTAAACTTCTTCCACTTCTGCTGTGGAGATGTAAGGCAGAAGGCACTTGTCTAAATATAGATACTTGCTGACATCTGTGATGCAATGGGACATTTGCAACTGCACCAGGCTGGCAAAACAGCATGGGAGGTGAGGGAGCCTTGCACCTTTTTCGATTCTGACATGGGACTCTATCCTCAAGACTCAAAAGTCATTAGGTGCCTACACTTCAGTGGCTGAATCCCTCTCCTAGTCAACCTGTCTGGTGGCACCTAGAGAGATGAACCCTACAGGTAGATTCCTACAGCCCTATTCAGTTGCTCAGATAAATGGCATCCAGAGCCATTTGAGATGCCCAAGGCTATTTCACCAGCTTTCTATCTGCCCTGTCCAGAAGGAGCCAGTCTGTCTCGTGGTGTGTCTTCTAGCCCTCTCCATCTGAAGCGGCTCAAACATCTCTGTTCAGAAACATGAACTAAGTCCCTGTCTCACCTGTGACACCTCCACAGAGATACCTGCTTGCAGATATCTAAATTTATGCATCTTAACTCCCCAAAGAAACTGTATCTGTAAGAAACAATTTCATTTTGAATTAGTTTCACCTTTTGCTTTTAATGAGGCCACACAAAGCCTTTATATTCTAATAACAAACATTGCAAGAAATTGTCAAAATAAAGCTGTTTCAATTTGAAATTTAACAATTTAGAAAATATTTTGCACATATGAGGCTTCCTCTGTGTTTGCGTGTTTGTTCTAAAGCAGATTGTGTGTCTTCAGATCTTTGAACAGATATTTAAAAGAAAGCAAGCTATCTTTTCATTAACAGATATAGGTTTGATGACTCCAAACCAGAAGCAAATTCAGCTTGAATTCAGCTAAAAGCATAAAAGAAAATTAAGACAGATGAAAATTTATTTTATGTAATTTTAATAAGAAATTTGGACTTCTCATTTAAAAAGGGCATTTCAGGCTAATTTTCAATAAACTAAAAGAAAACAAAAAGATTAAAACCTTAAGCTAAATCATGTGGTAAAACCAAAACATAATGAGTGTTTGAATTTTTTTCTGAGACAATTATATCTTTTTTCTTTTGATCTACAGTGATTATTTTTCTACTTTGGGAAAAGTGGAAGAAGAAAACTATACTGAAGAAAAATATAATTATTATTATCCAAACCCCAAACTTAATATCTCTTAAAGTAAGATCAAGAATAAGGATCCTTAGTGTTCTCTACATTGCCATATTTACAGGTAAGATGGTTTCTCCTTCGCCTCTTTTAATTGTACTCAAAACTCCCTCCTCTAAGTCAGCAGTACTAAGCAAACTCTAAATATTTTTAAAATGTCAACACAGATATTATTCCATCTCCTATATTCCCAAGAAGCATACAGCAGCTGCAAAATCCTTCTCAAAAATCCTGATTACTCCTTGGTTCTTTGTAAAAGACATAATATTTCAAAATTATGACTAGGTATCTTTTTTCACACAGTTTAATGAAAATTACCTGTTTTCATTTATACAATTTTTATGACAACCAGCATGACATATTCTATATCTTTTATACTTTCTTCCAATATCATCTTTCACAATATCTTTTTTACTATATTAAAATTCAAAATTTCCATGACACATTTTTGTTTCAGTCAAAAATACATTTTTAAACATGGATTTCCAGTAACGGCAAAAATGTGTAGGTTAATGAAAAGCTTGAAACACACTATCAAGTTGATCAGTAAAAGAAGCAAAACCTCTGAAAGATTACTTTTTCAAGATTTGCCAAAATACTAATTAGTATCCAAGTTTCTCAGTTTATTTTCTTCATCTTTCACAATTCTTTTTGAAGTGAACTGTTTGTCAATGGGGAAATAATCTGGGAAGTACACATTATCCTGTATGTGTACTTAGTATATGTGATATAATACATAATATTAGGGTTATGTTTAGCGATATGTTTATATAGACAAATGTAAATATGCTGCAGACTCCCTTTACGGTAAATATAAAGAAATGGGTGCTTATAGCATGCAATTCAGATCGTTATGAGATAGATGTCTGAAAAGCTCATATGAATTGCAACTAAAATTGTCCATTTCTCTCCCTTGATTATAAAAAACTGGAGTGACATAGTCAGATGCATACTTCTGCAGCGTTATTTTTACCTGGTGATTTTTGAAACTGAAAAAGGTTTTAATGAGTAGATACCACAAACATTTGGGCATTCAAAATTATTAGCCTTTAAGAAAAGCTTTGTGCTATTCATGCCTTTTTATCAAAAAGAAGGGGGGGGAAGCTGAGGAATGAAAATAGCATGCTGAAAGACTTTTCCTATAGAATTCAGCCTGAAAACCTTCAGCTGTAGTTCTCAGCAAGGAAAATACTTGAAATCAGTCCAGGCATGAATTTCAGCTTGGCACGCTTTGAGATATCGTCTTTGTTTGTTGTTTCCATAGTAATTGCATTCTGAAGCCAACACATGTATAGACTCCTTTAGTCAAAATTGGATATTTTATGTTAAATCATTCAGCTTTACCTTTTCAGTAGTATTTTTCTAGAAAGGGAGAAACACTCCATGCCGTTCATTTGCTTAATTATCTGGTAACATTGAACTTTTCATTCTGTTTGTAGAAAATATACTGTTCACTGTTAGAGGGAAAGGCTACTTATCTCTTAATATTGTTTCTGCTTCAGAAGGTTGTCTAGAAATACAATAGAGATTACAAAACAACTCGTACTGCAGAAATCAGTCTCCTGATTTGTCAGTACTTAGAAGTATATAGGTGACAGAGCTCACATTTAAAAATTAGAGCATTTATCTAGCCCATTTCTTTGTAAGCATAATTTGTATAGATTTAATGTAGACTCATCAGTACAGTTGAAAAAATGGATAGGCAAGTTCATTTTTGCGATAGATGTCTTTGGCAACTCAATCAGCAAGTCATTCAAGACTGTTTTTATTTCTGTTTCTTTTAAGAAAAAAGAAAATGTTTCAGTGAAGCTGACTACAAACCAGTGCCATACCAATAGGCAGCAAACAGCATCTTTGCTACGTTCAAGGACTGTTCAGGCTTACTCTGGTGAGGCAATGCAAGGTTAAAAACAAGGTTGAAATCACCTTTCCTATATCTCATCCTGCTTCAGGTGTCCGTATCTGGGCTGATCACCTCGTCTTTTCTTTGTAGTAATGGAGAGAAATTGGCACCTTCTGAAAGTGATTAGACTGAACTATCTTGGTCAGCTATTTTAGGGTGAAATGGTTGCACTCATGAGCTGCTGGCATTTCCTCTGAAGGAAGCCCACTGTTCCTAGCTCAGGTCTGGACAATTGGACTTAGGGCAGATGAGTTCCACTTGGAGTTTCATTCTTCTGTAGTTATCAATTTATGACATCTGCTATATAAAGCTCTGCATGTGATATGCACTGTTTCACTATTGGCAGGAAGCAGAGCAGCAAGTATCCCACAATTTTTCACCCACGCATCAATAGCTGTGTGTTATACATTAAAGAATAAATAAAGATGTAATTCATCAACTGTCAAACACAAAAGACTTGAATACTTAAGATAAAACAGCTAGTGTCAGCCACATCTCATCAAATTTTATATTTGTACAATGTAGATATCGTACAGCTGAGTAACCTAAGCTCCCATAGTAATAAATGGAAAGGAGTAAGTACTTTGTTTCGGCTATTTTAGGTATTGTCTTTGCTTTAGGGTGAGGTAATTTACATCCTAAGCTTTTCCACTTCACAGAATCAAAGAATCACAGAATGACTGATGTTGCAAGGAACCTCTGGAGATAATCTGCTCCAACCACCTTGCTCAAGCAGGATCACCAAAGCCATGATCCCAGGACTGTGTCTGGATGGCTTTTAAATGCCTCCAAGGACAGAGACTCCACAGACTCCCTGGGGAATCTGTGCCAGTGCTCAGTCACCCTCACAGTAAAAAAGTGTTTCCTGATGTTCACAGACAATCTCCTGTATTTTAACTTGTGCACACCGCTGCTGGTCCTGGCACTTAGAAGAATCTGGTTCCATACTCTTTGCACCCTGCTTGCATGTATTTATGTACATTGATAAGGTTCCTCCCGAGCCTTCTCTTCCCCAGGCTGAACCGCCACAGCTGTCTCAGCCTTTCCTCATAGAGATGTTCCAGTCCCTTAATTATCTTCTGAGACCTTTGCTGAACTCTCTCTGGTATGTCCATGTCTCTCTTGTAGTGAGGAGCTCGACACAGCACTCCAGGTGTGGTCTTACCAGTGCTGGGCAGAAGGGAAGGATCTTCCGGTATCTTCTGTCCAGTAGCTTCTTTCTAGTAAGAGAAAATCAGTCCAGAAAAGTAGCTCAGATTTAGGTAGGTACATTTCATTAGAAGAACTCAACATAGATTGTGGCCTGTCCATTGGCAACAATGAAGTTTATCTATATCCTTTTCCTTGGAACTTTTTTTCTGCGTCATAGTTTAGTCCATCAGTGAAGACAAATGATTTTCCTGCACGTATGGCAAAGATAACTTATTGACTGAACAAAATTTAAGACTTGCTGGAAATGTGGCAAGTTCACATGTGATACAAACATTTTAAACTCTCAAGCTAAATTAAACAAGGAGAAGGAGAAACTGTCAATCATACTTCTGCCAGTTCTCTTCTTTATCTTAATGAAAATTAAATTTTGTTATTGTTGTTAGCTTTGCCACAAATGCTTAAACATATTAAAAATAGGCTTTGTGTGACCTCAGCACAGGCTGCTTTATTTGTCTTGACTTCATTTTCTTTACCCATAAATGAAGGCAAGATACCTAATTATATGTCATAGCAGTACATTAACCATTTGAAGTTGTTTGAGTCACATGAAGTATTCAAAGTACAAGATGTTCCACATAGAAACCTATTGATCACACTCAAATCAAACGCTTGCAAGGACAGTGTAAAAACATGGCATGCCAGCAGATTGGTTTGGTAGTTATTAGCTTTTCCTTATCTTGTCCATTTAAATAAGTCCATTAATAATTTAGCTAATATGAGTTTTGGCCACAAAGGAAAGAATTTGGGTTTCCAAGGTTCAGTAGCATTTCGCTGCGATGGACTTGCAGTGTATTGTAGAGAACTAGGCATATTTCAGAAATCAAACAGGTACTGATCCTGGGAGGTTTCTAATTACTACAAATTTACAACAATTATCTTTACCCCAATTCCACTGCAGTTAATCGGAGCACCTTAGAGGTGCAAATTCATTTTACATGTCAGGCTGAAAGGACTAGCAGAGTTCACCCCCATGTTATTCAGTCCGATCCAGAAACCAAAGGGTCAGATCTCATGGTCTACACTGGAAAAAGGTCAGACTGGAAAGACATTATTGTCACTTCAGTCTTTAAAATGAAGGAGCTTTGAGATTTTCCCCATGGCATTGATCATTTCTGGTACCATTTTCACAACCTGTGTAAGAGATACTTCTCGAGAAGAAAGCAAGCAGTTTCCACGAGAGCAAGGGAGCTGTGCTACTACCTCAGTGCTGCTACTACTCCCAGGAGGAGGAGTTTGGGACATGGGGACATGTTTAGCAAAAGGAAGGAAGGATACGCCCCTTTACTCCCCTGATAACCCATGTTGAGAAGCCTATTTGCTGACCACTGTTACAGAACTGACAGACGTCTTTGATTAGGTGAATTCTATCCATTAATCTTCTAACATGCAAGGCATATAAGCAATAAAAGAATAAGAAAAAAAAGTCATCCATAAAAGTAAGGCCTCTGCAAAGCGTCATTCACCGAAACAGTAAGGCTGAAGTCCAACATTTTTCAAGCACTGAAAGAGAAAACAGGAGCATTGACACTCCCAAAAGTAGAGCAGAAGTGACACTTCTAGTTCTGGGAGATCCCAAAATATCAGACCTAGAAAACTTGAGACATCACTCCGTATAAGAAAGCTACAGGCAAACATTTTTAGGAATTTCTGAACTTTGTATCTTTTTCCATGGGAAAATCTGATATCAGCTCATGGCATTGAGGCAGTGTTTGCTTTTAAGCAGGATGTGCAAAATAATCATAAAATATCAAAAAAAAAGACTCCTCAGGAAAGAATTCATACAAAAGTGTTTGAAGTCCAACTCTCTCTTCACTGTTATTTGTTTAATTTTGGTGTAAGGGGCAATTAAGATTAACCATAAGCACATTGTTGGTAATTTTTACACTATGACCCACTTTCAGTCTCTCTTGCTGTGTCACCACTCCATAGTGATGAAGCCATCTTTGGTCATGCTGGTAGGCACATGATATCAGAATGCACGATATTTTCCCGTGGTTTTCACATGTTAAAAAGCACTTTACCTAACATAGTGTTAAATATGTGTTTGTTTTTTGTGACTGGAAAACCAACTTCGAAATAAACTTGTTTATATTTAATGGCAGATCACATTAAAATTTACTAGCACACACAAAGCTTCTTTTAGTAAAACTTTGTGTCTGACACTGAATTTATTTTAAATGTGTATTAACTAATTGTTGGTGATGTGTTAGTCCAGATCTCTCTAAATGCCCACATTTGCATCAGTGCAAACCACTAAAATTTCACTGCCACTGAAATATCCTTTTATCATAAACCACCGTTTTTTACCAGCTTGTTTTCCCTAAACATCCAGCATACACACACACAAAATAACACCTGTGCATTTATAATGTAGATAAATATGTCTTGCAGGGTGACAGGCACGTTGCGTCTACTGTATCTGAGGATGGACAATTAGGTGATAAAAAGATCCTGGCATAAGCATGAGGGCTTTTAGTATTTTTATGAGTTCTTATAAAAATATAAGGAATCATATAGAGTTCCCTTCGTGAACTCACGCTGAAGTCTTTGCTTCTCCCATCTCCCAAGTGATCTGCCAAATCACTGCTCTCAGAACTCAGTCAGTTCTTCACACTTACTGAAATTAGCCTTTCCTCCAAAGACTTTTCATGTTTTACTGGATTTGTTTTTTTGATGAAACCATACTTTGAAAAAATATTTTAATGATAAAATTGCTTAGGCCAAGTCTACCCCATGTGACTAGGAATAATTTAAGGTTAGTTTAAACATTCTAGTGACAAGAATCTCTTACACTTATGGCAGAAGTACTAAACTTACTTCTTCCTAAATAAACCTCTTTAATTTGTCTTAGTTAATGTCTTAGTACTCTGCAAAACTAATGCATCACTTGTTTTTCATACCACTTGATACCTTCTACATGTATGTTCTCTGGCTTGGAGAGAAGAAAGGACTTCAAGGAACATTCTTGGCCATTCATTTTGTTCAAGTGTCTTTCCAGGTAGATGAGCTTTCCTGGGACAAGCGGTGCACAATGTCTACAGTATCCTTGTGAATAACCTTGAAGAAATCTGTTTTGCTGGCCACAAGATCCATGTTTTTTTCAGCAAGTTCTTTGCTTATTCTCGTGAAATGTTGAAAATAACCCTAAGTTTTAATTTGTGAGATAAACCCCAGATCTTTGTGCATTCCCCTTTCTAATTATTCCAGGTTCCTTTCTGTCAAATATCGAAGAGGTACATGTCATAACATTCATGCATTCTGCAATAGAGACCAGGAACTGCCTGGTGACATCCGTGCTAAACATACCGCTGGCTGCAATGGAGCAATATTTAATCTGCATTTGTCATAGGAACGGTCAAACCAAAGGATCGTGTTGTCTCCTATCCTGCCCCCACAATGGACTGTGACAGATGCACTCTAGTTCTGAGAACAGCACACGTTTGCAGAGACATTTCCCTGGACAGATCTCCCATCGTCAAGCAATTTAAAATTCTGGAGCCAGAGATGGTGTGCTTGTACTGAACAGGTCTTGATGATAATTTTTTCTTTCTGGATTTGTCTGGTCAGTTTTTGAACCTACGAAAATTTTCAGCTACAAGGGATCTAGCAGCTTAACTATAACTTGTAAGAAGAAAAATCTCTTTTTTGCTTGTTTCCTACATATTGCATCCTAATGGCAAAAAATAAGGAGAAAAATGAGAAAAATCATTCATAGTACACCTTCTCTGTATTACTCAAAATTGTCAGCTATTATCAGAATCACTGTACATTACTTTGGAAAGATTTTTTTCCCCATTTTCCCAGATGCTTAATGTTTTACCAAGACAAAATGTTCTTTATTCAGAGAGTTTGAAACATGAGAAACTGAGTTTCTTATCTGCTTGTTTGCATTGAAGCGAAATTGAATGTCAAGGTCTTATTTATATATTTATTTAGCTGTGGATTAATTAGTGACGTTTTACAGAGAAAGTCAAATTCAGTACAATTTGATTCTTCATTACAGTCATTATTTGGAAGGTGGGGGGGAATCAGAGACTACATCTAATATTGGAGTCTTTTGTGTAGCTGGGCCTTTGAGCATTGTCAGACAGTTATGGAAGGTTAATAAGATTTTTTGAATTCTAAACAATGTACCTCTTTTTCCCTTATCTTTTATATGCTGTAGAGAGTTTTAAATTAATAGAAATGTGAGTGGAGCTATTATAATTGCCTACTTTATTATCTGTTTTTTCTTCCTGCAGTGATCTGGGACTGAAGAACTACATGATCTTCTCTGCTCTGCAGAAGCAGGGAAGTAAAAGGAAGACACACATCGTTCTCCCACAGACACCTTAGACTTGCAGGTCAGCTTTTTTCATACCCATTGCAGCATGGGAGGCCTGTTCTTGAAAATCTTGCAATAATAAGCAGATATGCAGGTAGCAGTCTGGGAGATTAGGGAACATTCACTTTCCACAGTTTTTCTTCTCTCACCATGTCTCACGGAAAATATCTGTATATTGTAGTCTCCATCAGCCGAGTTTTACCTGATTTGTGAAGGAACAAATCAGTTAAAACCTGGCTGATGGAGACTACAATATACAGATATTTTCCATGAGAATGGTGGAAGGACACCAGAGGTACCAAGATAAGGGGGTTTCAGGCAAAGCAAAAGTGGTGGACTGTAAGAACCCATAAGCAATAAAAAGTCATGGTGTTTAAGGGGTTCTCTGAGGTATCTGAAAGTCTAGCCAGACAAACTGCTTTTCAAACCCAAAGGAGGTAAAGCTTACTGCAGGTTAGGGTAGTATTCAAAGGAAAGAATCTGAATGCAACATATGAGATTGCTTTCTTCTGTACATATTTTTTTCTACTGGAACTAACCACATCTAATCACATTCTTGTGTGTTTTTTTCATTTTAAAAGGTATTGTATAAATATGAATTAGTCAGCACCTTTTCCCCTCCACAAGGTTTTTATTTACCTCAGCAAATCTCTGGTCTATGCTTTAGAACCACTGTAGCATTCTTCTCACCATTTTTTAGTATTTAAATGATTTTTTAATGTAAGTTATAAGGACCAATTTATGACTAAAATAATGTGTGCTTAATATTAAGAGAAAAATATGTCTGTGAACTGCTTATCTGATGCATGGGTCTCCTTTCTATCTGCAAGTAAAGGCAAGGTTTCATGGAAGCCCAGCTGCTCTTAGCTCACAAGAGGTTATATGAGGTGACCTCAGCCTCAGAGGGTCCCAGCTGGTTTATATACACATACCAGTCCTAAGTGTTTCTCTCATTCGTTTTCCAAATTTAGGTTTTTGACACTGCAAAGCCATGTTTGCCTTACCACCAGGAGCTGCTGAGACTTGATCTGTGTTAAACGTCACTCTCATGTTTTTTAATATGCTACTCGATTGTCTGTTTCCCAAAGCATGTACACACCAAAACCAACAGGCAGCTACTAGGAGTCTTTATTACTCTTCTGTATCTCTGCAGAGCTGGATAAATGGAGCAGTACAAGCCTGTGAGAAGAGCCTAGAGGCACTTCTGTGACACAGCTGTTTCTGAAGAGGAGCCAAGCACGGTGGGCAGCCCAAGAGGAAGCTTCTCTCCAGTCAACCTGCAGAGAGCGAAGTTTATCAGAGGACACCGGAAAGGAAGAGGAAGATGAGAGGTTTTTAACTGCAAGAGTAAGAAACTGCAGTTGATTGAAGCACAGCTGCGGGGTACCTGCCACCAGGGCAAAGGATGCAGCTTTGCAAAATGGGTGAGCCATTCCAAAAGACCTCCAACAGAGCAAAGACTGGCCTTGCCTCTCCCCTTATTGTTTCTGCCACTAGTTTTGCATGAGTTAGAGTGCTTGTCTAACCTCTCAGCAGGCCACTTCCCCTTGGAAAATAAGCAGAACATTAACCCAGCAAAAAAATATAAATAGTTTCCTTGTAGGTTGCTGAAAAACTTTCTGTGCTTTCAGCCTCAGTGAGCTGTTAGATGAGACAGTGATTTCCTGAAGCATCCTGGGGTGCATCAAGAAGAGTGTGGCTAGCAGGAGGAGGGAGGTTCTCCTTCCCCTCTACACTGCCCTGGTGAGGCCTCATCTGGAGTACTCTGTCCAGTTCTGGGCTCCCCAGTTCAAGAAAGATG
>Ga0065711_1036509_pt1 | contig 20914 bp, 15 predicted proteins | sample Hoacrofraction12_FD_59098 | JGI IMG/M metagenome (GOLD analysis project Ga0065711, IMG submission 59098) | Hoatzin crop microbial communities from Cojedes, Venezuela - Epithelial fraction 12 v2 (version 2) | ecosystem: Host-associated > Birds > Digestive system > Esophagus > Crop | place...
CCTGCCCCCCCCCCGGCAGCAGGACAGGCAGGGGAACCCCCCCAAAGCAGCAAGACCCTGACCTGCAACCCCCCCCGGCACCTAAAGAAACCCCCGGGGAGCACAAGGAAGGCCTCTCCCCGCTCCTCCCCGCATGGTGCGTGTCTGCGGCCGCTCTGGGGAGAGGCAAAGGCAGCGGCCATGCTTCTCCTACTTCTTCCTCCCTTTTGGAAGGCAGGGTAGGGGGGGAACACCCCACCCTCCGGGAATGGAAGGAAAGCTTCTTGGAAGCAAAAGTCAGTCAGCCAGAAGGATACCTTGGTCAGGTTCCCGGCTCGTGATCCCTCTGTCAGGTCCCTGGCTCATGATCCATGATCAGCGGAGAGGATTTAAAATGAGAGCATCCGCCGACGGATGACATTTCCACAGGTGCGGATGCTGAAGCCACAGCCACTATGAGAAACTGGGGCAATAAGCCCAAGGCTGCTTCCTGCCCCTGAGCCCTGGAGAAAGCGCAGAAAGGATGAGGGAGAACAACAATTACTTTTTAATCTATTCAGAGCAAAATTCAGAGATGAAAAAATTCACCATGCTCAGGAATCTCCCCTTCAAGCTGGTAACCCCACCACAAACACACCAGATTACCAACAAAATAAGCGCGGCACCCATTTAAAGCAGAAATAAGTCTGGAAACGAGCCCCAAACCTTGCGTGATGAAGCTCTTCTAAAAACAGCCCTTGTCAAAGCCGATGGGACAAGCAGCTGGTCCCGTCCTCCACCTTCTCCATGGTTCTTGCAGCTGCTCTGCCGAGTCACGAGGCATTCCCCGGGCAGCCCAGATTCTCCTCAGCACAGCGACTCGTGCAAAGCAAACCAAGAAACCTCCTTGTCAAATCCTAGGGCAGGACAGATACTGGGAGCTCAGCATAGCAAAAACAACCCACCCCAAAAATTCAGACAACGTTGATAAACATCAAGTGTTTGGGAAGAGAATCTTCTAAATGCTACAGGATCTGGAAGATTCAAAAACCAACGGATGCTCAGTAGATCTCAGCCCGTCATGAGAAGATCGATGGAGAGACGATGGAGTGGAGAAAACCCCACTGCATGTCTGCGGTGCCTGACCCCAAAGTCAGCGAAGCCCTGATGATACCTCTTGGCACGGCCGGGATCCTCGCGTCGCTGTCTTCCGTAGGGCAGGACGGGGAGCCAGCGCTGGAAGAGGCTGCAATTCCCACCGCTGGACGGGCGGGAGCAGACATCCCGCATGGAAGCGCTCTATGGAAAAACAACAGTAAGGAAAAGCGAGCATGAATTCGTGATCCAGGTGGGTTGCTGTGTCCTCGGGGACCCTGCGAGCTGAGGGGACAAGCCCTGGCCACATACAGCTCTCCATCTGTGTCACCTGAATGGCATCATCTACCACTGCTTTGATCCTGGACACTTGGCAGCAGAAGCAGCGTGATATCATCTGAGAAACACAGTGCGTACCAAGCAGTGCCCCCAAAACCCTTCTCACAAAACCGACTGCACTTGGTAAAACCGTTTTGACTGGGAACAACTGCTAAAGAAGGAAAGCGTAGTAACTTGGTTAAAAAAAAAAGAAAAAAAGGGATATTTTCTGAAGAAACGCTCCAGCTAGGCAAAAAGTTAAAGCAAGCTTTGTCAGAGCGACATTTTCTGAACTAGCTCCTACATTTCTACATGTAGCTATTGCATTTAAAATTCATACCCTATCCTGCCACTGAATTGATTTCATATCTAAGCAAATCCCACGTTAAACCCAGAAACTGGTGTACCCAGTATGCTTTACAAGATGTACTGGGAGATAGTAAGGCTGGAAGGTAAAAATTACTCTCGGATCTTGTTTAGCAGAAGCTGGGGATTAGCGAGCCAGTAATAAGCAAATGAGTACGCAAAGATCAAACATCTCTGCTCCTCAAAAGGGATTCAGAGAAATCCCTAAGGGTGCTGGGTGCTTCTCGGTGTGCGGGATATGAACCTGTCTCCCGGAACCCATCCAAGTAACAGGAATTTTCTCCAGTCAGACACACACAGAAAACATCATCGCTGACCCCTCGGCCCATACACAGGGCTGCGCTGGTGCAGCCCCACGTTTGCTAAAGGAGTGGTTTCAGATTCCTCATGCCGTTCGAACCCAGTCAGAATCTCTCACAGGCCACCCCCAGTGCTTACTGTCAAGTTTTTAATTAAAGACATGTTAACAGCAACAGGGCACCCCGCAGCCTTGCAGCGTAAGCTTTGGAAATCACCGCTTCATGCCCAACAGCAGCAACGCCCACGTCCTGCCAGCTCTGCAGCTGGCTACACATTTTTCAGTCTACATAACTCAAATGGTAATCCGAGAGTCCCTGCAACTCTGAGTAATCTAAATTGGATCATCAAATCTTCATCAAGCAACACAGTAAGAGTGTTTGAATTGTTTTTGTAATTATTAGTAAGCGTTGCGTGCTGAAAGGCAGAATACTTCATAATCTCAGTTGCAGATTTTGATGCAATTCTCAAGAATTACATAATCCCAGTCAGCTATGGTATCACCTGCCTTGGATTTCTTGCCTTTAGCACATAAAGATAACAGCAGAATTTACCTTACTCCACGGAGTCCTCGTCTTTCATCTGGTGTCACACTACATGGTAATTAATCAGGGCTTTTCCTGTAGCCATGCACGACAAACAAAATCCCACACTCTATTTAACTTGGATTCCGAAACACAAACCCTACAAAATCCAGGTGACCGGCTGTTTTGTAGCTCCACATAAAAGTCTCCTCTGTGCTTCAGATGCTGCAACAATGGCCGGGAGCTGAAAACGAACATGAAGATGAGTAAGTGACACACAGAAAAAAGCGCAGAGAGATTAACAGCTCAACAGGACATCGGCTGAGATTCTCACAAACAACCCCAAAAGCCTGGCTCACACATCGAGGCAACGCGGCCCAAAGCCTCACGTCAACCCCTCTCCTAAAAGGAAATGCATCAGCTATTTTAAGCTCTGCAGCCCCAGTAAACAGGCTTCAGGGGGTGATCTCTGCTGGCCTCTCTACTCCCAAATTCCTCTCCGTGTAAGGGCCCAGGGATCTGTATACAAACAGCTCTCCTAAAAACTCGGGGATGTCAGTTACGATGGCTCAGGCTGATCATCACCAACTTTCTTTCTGCCAAGGCAGGCCTGAAAGAGCAGAACGAAGGGCAGACAAGGGCAGCACTGTTGCAGCACAGTAACAGAACAATCTAGAAAACGTTTAACAGCAGAACATAAAGAAAACCTTCTTTACATCACCTCCGAAACGCCACTCTATCGAACAGGCACTTTTCAAGAAGCAGGGCATCATCCGAGCGTTTGGCACTGCTGACCCAGCTACATCAGAAACGAAAAAGCACTCCGCTCTCTTCCACCTCTCCGCTGCCTCTGAAATGCTATCAGCACAGGCAGGGAACATTGATTTCCTCAAATTCAGAGTAACTGAAGGTTAGGACACTGCTAACAGCCCAGAGCACAGACAGATGCACAGCAGGAGGAAAACACTCGCAGCAGAGGAGAACGCAACGGTCCAGAAGTCCTCTAGTTCCACCTGTTCACAAACAGCCTAACTCCAGTACATGTCACCATCCCCCTCGTATTCACAGTGCCTTTACCACCGCAGCTGATAACAAGACCACAGGCTGACAAACATATCATAATTACGGACACAAACAAAGGTGTAGCAGAAGTAGGCTTTATGAAAGTATTTAAATTTTGTGGCAAATCTCTGCATCAACATGGGCAGGGAGGCAACTAAATGCTTTGCAGTAGCACTTTCAGTTACCAAACTATTTCTCGGATAGACATTTATTACAGGTAGTTTATCTGCTCCTATTTTTCAAAGAGTTTAAGGCACAAAAGCCTGAAAAGGGCTTATAACATGTACATAAGTGCTATTATTTTTGCTGTCACCTCTAACGCAGCATAAAATTAGTTTAAATATATTGCTCATCCATCCAGCTTATACAACATCCAGTAGAAAACTGCTGTCCAGGTTAGCAACAATTTGTTGCACAATATATCAATTAGATTGCTCTGACCCGTTTTTGCTGCAAGATCCTCAGTTTCACCATCTTCACTCTGACAGGACACTGGAAGACGCTATGAAATCTTAACATCGCAATGAGAGCATCAAGGTGCGTCCACAATGAAGGCATGATACACAAAATAACACTGAAACAAGGTTGCTGGTTGAAGTGTTTCAAACCACTTGACTGATGGGGAATTCTTTCCTCATACACAGGTGGAGAGGCAAGCCAAACATGCGACAGACCACCAGGTAGAAGGCATCAGTTTCTAGTAGTTTTATAACACTCCTGTCTGTCTTTACTCTCCAAAATGCTCCTCAGGTAGATTTCTTAAGGACACCAAGCTATGAACTTGCTAACTCAAGATCACAGCTCAGGTTAAACAGAACATAAGCTTTCATCTACATGCTTCTTTCCCGTGCTCAAGTTACAGCAACCTTACCCAGTCACTCGAAAGCTTTTGAGACATTTTAGTGGTAGTCAACAATGATTTTCTAAAATAACACATTCATGAGAGTTGAATCAAATGACTGAAGGCTGTTAAATGGGCAGCTAAACAGAAAGATGGGCAGGAACCAAAATGCAAAGGGTAATTTTACTTAAAAGACCAACTTTTTTATTGTACGTTGGAGTCTTTCCCCTGTGCCATCTCGTTGAAAGTTTATAAATTACAATTCCCACGAAGTATTAAGAGTTCATTTCAAGACAAAAGGAATAAAACTGTCGCAGTTCTAACTTTCACCGTGAATAAAAGTTACCATGATGCTCCTACGATACTCATTCTGTACAGGAAAGGCCACAGTCCTCCCGTACTTCGAGTACCAGACCCGGGTGGAGAAAGGGCCACCCCTCACTACCGCAGGATCCAGGTGCAGCGAGCAGTCCGGAGCGCACTGGCAGGCTTCTCACACAGACACAGTGCCTCAGCAACGAGGCTATAACACAGCTGGAATCTCTGACGAGACAGTGTCCAAAGGCTGCCAATGACAGTCCATTAAGGCATCGTAGAGCTCTTCACTCTGTTCCATAAACTGTTTATTTGCTTCATGGACGTCTAACTGAGGCGTTGGATCTATAGGAGGAAAGACAGACAGATAAATAGGTCACAAGCCAAATGCGTTAGGAAAAGCCCCATGCCCCGTAAACAATTAGTTTTATTAAAAACAATGTGGGGGGAGTCACAAAACATTCCCAGCACTTGCCCAACCATGAACCTGACCAGATTAGCCCTAGTAAATCTTTCTGCAATGGGATAAGAAATAAGCACATCCCAGCATGTCCCTCTTTCCAGTGGCGACTGCCCCCATAGCAGAGTCAACAGAGAGAACGCATACCTGCACCTCGCAGCCCGGTGTAGCCCCTTAAACTGCCAACGAAGGTGGGCTGGCACTAAGGCACCGGACCGCAAAGGGGAGGAGCGGAGGCGCAGGCACACGTTCCGTTCTGCTCCCTCCACTACAGGGTCAGAGTGGATGGCTGGGGACGGTAGCGTCTTACGCCGCTGCAGCAAGAGTCACCAGAGCTCGTCTGCCAAAGCCTCGAACACCTCCAAGCATTTCACAGTTAGTAACCGAAGAAGTGCCAGCGAGACCCGGTGAATTACGTATGATTATGTCCCCTGTTTTACAGTTGGAAGAAATGTTTGTAAAGCATTACGGAGTTGGCCAGCAACCCAGCGGGTACAACCCTGCTGCTACCAGCGCACACGCAACATCTCACAAAAATCGACTCATCGTATTCCCCAAACCACTTGAAGGATGCAAAGCTCCACACCCACAACCTAGAGCTCAGGTTATCAGCTTAGCACAGTCACGTAGGTTAGTAAGCGACTATCGGAGTGCAAAGCAACTAGCCGACTGAATGGAAAGACTAGAAAACACATCAGGAAGAAAATAAACGTGTTCGGTTTTAGCTACTTCACAGGAAAACAGAATTAAGAAAAAAGGAATGATACACTGGCAATACGTTACTTCAGGTTCCTACAAATTTCAACACGTTAATTTAATAAACAAGAAAAAGACACCCCAGAGACATTCTAACTATAGTACTGGTGTGTGAGTTTCAGCGAAAGGAAAGCTCTCCTGTCATGCTTTTAAAAAGCCATTAAGGGCTTTCTCACTGACACCACTACTGATACCTATGGATCCTGTAGAGGACCCAGCTGCTTTCTACTGCTACCATGTGATTTCATAAAAATTTTTAAAGAGAAGAATGGGATACACAACATAGTGCATATTCCACTCCTGACAGATATTTGGAACTGCCAGTACAAAATGATTTTTTCTTGTATCAATAAATGAAAACTGCTTGTATGCGTATCTAACACCCCAATATGGCTTAGTGGCCACTTCAAGCAGTGACTGCTAAAGCAAGTATTTTATCACCATGCTAACTAGTATTATTTCTTTTTTAAACTAAAAGCACAGTGAAGTAGCCTGGGGTCTAAATTCCAAGATTTTACAGAAAAAACAGCATATCTACATTGTTTTTGTAGCAGACCAGAAAAAATACTTTAAAAAAGGATAAAAGTTTGAGTAATAAAGAAGATTAAAATCTCAATGCTAGCAAAGTCAATTAGTTTCAGTCCTGACAAGGTTCAGACTAGGAACAGCAACTGTATGTAAAGTAAGGGTGCAATTGTGCTAGGTAAGAATCACCCACAAATTTTCTCAGACCTCAGATTTACTCAAAGATACAGGTATATCATACATCGTAGTTAAGGGCCAATTTGAGAAAGACTATCTCTAACCAGTGCAGAACAAACAGACAATTTCGATACAGAATTTGCGAAACGTACCTTCCAATGCATCCTCACCGACTTCTTCATATGTCTGCAAGGAAAAACAAAACCCTCAGGACAGCAGACACTTCTCTTTCCTTTTATGAACATCTTGACTACTACTGTCATATACTGACTTTTATATCTGATTGGTTACAACAGAATTTTTCACACATAAGCCCCGCGTTCCATTCCCAACAGACTCCACGCGGCAGACCCACACTAAACTTCCAGCAGAGGTGGTGGTCCTTCAGATTCCTGTGGTGCTGTGGGTGGCTGTCCTTACCTGTTTTATCCTCTAAAACAAGGCTTAGGAAGGATCCCAGCAGGCAGTCTCAGTGCTGCCTGTCCAAGTGCCCATACTAAGGGAACCCTTCTACCACGACAACCGTATTAAGAGACCCCTTGTGTCCTCCAGACCTTTCCACCCCTCCAGTCCCAGCAATATCCCCCCTACAAGGCAACAGTCCATGCCAGGGTCTGCAAAACAGTTTTGCTTCCTCGTCAAGTAGCTACAGTAAGACCCCAGGGTTGAAGATAGAAGGTGCCCGTCACCGTTCTGTAAGCTATGTCGTGCTTCTGTGCTGACAGATCACCGACGGGCGAGCAGGTCGCGCTGCCCTACCTGCATCGTGCTCTGCGTGTATCCGTACTGGGGATAGCTGTAGCTGTAACTGCCTGTGTTCTGGTCGTACCCCCACTGGGCATAGTAGTTGTGATATTGTTGGTAATACTGGTTATAATTATAGTTGTACATCTGATTGTATTCCATTGGTTTCACACGATTACTTAAAAAAATAAAGCATGAATAAGTTGTAAATAATGCAGAACAACTATGAAAAAAAGCAGTGAAATAGCTTAAGATACAATATGGTACATAGACAAGGCTTAGTCTAACATGCAAATTTCAGTCTTTAAAATATCATCACTATTTACTGCAGCAGTATTTATCATTTGCATACATTTGCAGAAAGAACAAAGTGGTTTAAATTTAATGCCCTTTCCTGTACTCATATTCACCTTCATTAATAAACACTGCTTTAATTCTTTATGACTCAATTTAGCATCACTTCCTGGCTTTGGGAAGGGAAGAGTTCAGGACTACGAGCCTTGGTTTAAAATAATCCTGAACTATGATCCAAATTCTTGGGTCTCTTTTTCCTTCTGATAAATAGGATGAAGTTAAGTATTCTGTAGCTTCCTGAGACAAGGTACTGAGTCTTGCTTTACGCGATGAGTAAAGACTGAGAGCCTTGCAAAAGAACTGGCAATGAATGGACAAAGCCTCTCCCTTCTGCCACCACCGTACAGCAGCCTAACCAATGACTGGTTGTCCCCACTCCCACTGAACTGGGTGGTCTTGAATGCACAGAGTTGGAAGAGCTCATGAAGTAAAAAGGACTACAAGTCACTAAAAAAAATAAACTTAAATAGCCTGTGAGCTGACTAAAATTGGCAGCGTTGCCGAGGAACTGGGAATCCCACGTGATTATCAAGACTTGAAATAATGAGATGACAAATACCGTTTGAAAATGAAAATATGTCACACATCAAGCTATGTCTAATGATGAAATTAGTGAGAAGTAGGAAGAGGGAAACAGCAATCTTCTCACCATGATACACCCCCTTTTTCTGCTTTTCTCTTCCTTATCCCCCCAAGACTTCTGAGGTCACTGAAAATCTAAATATTATTCAAATAGGGAGCAATTACTATTATTCGTATTACCCTAGTGCTACGAGCCCCAAGTCAGACCAGGATCTCATTGTATCAGGTTCTGAACAAACACAGAAAAAAAAGTTAATCCCTGCCCCAAAAGACTTATATTTAGTAGACATTATAATAGAATTAGCAAGGTAATTGAGCTTTGCTATCCAGAAATCAATAAGCAGATTTAGACTATTTCAATTTAATGCAAAGAAACATATACTTAAAAAATAATCATATTTAAATACAGTGTGTGTACATGTGTGTGTATTTAGTAACGTATACAATTAACAGCAGTGTAAAATGCTTAGTCTTGATCTAATGTTATATTTTTTTTTAATTCCTGTGCATTCTGATACTTCAGTTACTTTACTATATTTGTGGGTATTCCTTCACTTGGTGATGGAAACATCCAGGAAATGCACCCAAACCACTAAAAGACATTTAAAAACACACGTGATTTCACACTGCGCTGCTCAGATAAACACCTGGCTGCTCTTATACTCACGCTTTTGGTATAGCCACACTCAAGCGAACAGGTTTAGAGCCCAGCCCCACAGCTCCTTGGCACTCTGTCAGCGCTCTTTTCTGTTCCAGTTCATCCGTGAATTTCACGAACCCGTAACCTCTGCAGAGATACAGAATAACTCTTATAAAACAAACACAAAAAAGCCACTTTTTTTTTTAATATTTACAGTGAAGTCAAAATTGGTTTTGAAAAACACAGCAAATGAAACACGTTTGCTAGGGCTGCCCCTGCTTTTAGTAGAGATGAAGCAATTCCACCTTCCAGCTGCTTCCGCAAAATGCTTGAAACCCTACGCCCAGGCTTCAGCACTGCTGTCAAGGGCTTGACAAAAGTAAAGTAATTCTTGTGCCAGTGGATTCTGGGGAATTGGAAGTGAGCTGACACAAGCCATGTCGAAACACATGAGCAGACAGTAGCAAAGCCTCCAATCTATACTGGGAGGATGCAGATAATCTAAACAATTGCACGTCAGCACAGGATTGACAAGACACTGGCACCATTTATATCAAAAACTGCCCCATTGTGAAGGAAAACATTGCTTTTCTGTATGATCAACTGAGATACACTTTCCAATCATGTCTTTTTTTCACCAGGAAAATATTCAAATAGGCTTTCTGTCATGCCTAACAATGCATGGCCCCATCAGCATTACCAACAGCGGACCTGAAAACCAGTTCCTAACGTCAAGTTGCTAAAACTTGCTCTGACAGCACAACTTGAACAGGGACAGCACACAGCCAGCAACCCCTCGGCTCTGTGGCAATCCTCCACTGCGGTGCTAGCAGTCCTGTATGTCAGCCAGACAGAAAACACTAATTCCCCTCCAACCCCAAAGGTCCTTTGCGTGGGATTCTGATGCTGTAGTGAGTCAGAAGCGATGAAACAGCATCCAAAAAGGCAGTGCCAGGATCCCAAGATGGGCTCGGCTGCCTCACGCAGCAGAAAGATCAAAGACTTAGGTGTGGGAGGGAAAGAGGAATCCATCTAGGTGAAGGACAGAGTTTGGGAAGGAAAGGGCTTGTCTGCCTGGGGAAAAGAACCAGCCCTAAGCAAGGGTGTAAATTTACAGCATATTATCTGTTCTGTGGGAACTCTTAAACACCAGGTAACACACTATTTTGAAAGCGGCATCACCTTAGTGCTTGTAGTAGGTCCACACTGGAAGCTGTCACAGAGCAGCTGGTGCCCCATAAAATGCAGTATCTTGCATAGCAGGCTATACACACTAGTCCATACATTTTTATAGATATATGCATGTATGTATGCATACTCCTCACATACAGAAGACCAAATCAAAGCTCACTCAGGCTTATCTATATACAAACTGCATAATTAAGCAAGACCAAAACTCTACACATTCTGTTTAACTTGTCCTCTGCGAAAGGATTGTGGCAAATCAAACCAGTGCAAGTCAACTTTTAAGTCAGTTTAAGTCAGTTCTCGGTGTTTGCACACAGAAATGTGTAAGTTTCTAAGCTGCTACAAAGACTCCTGCAGTCTTTCAGATGGGACCAGGAGTGTCTAAGTGAAAACAGGAGTATTGGCAGTTCCAGAATAGAGATGGACAGATGAAGAGTTGGATGCAGTGTACAGGAATAGATGTTGGGTGCAGCAAGGGAGAGGCAGTGATTCTTCCAGCTTTTCCAGACACTTCATTTTTTCACACCAACGGCTAAACTAGATTTTAGTACAGAAAAAACCCACCAAGAAACGGTTCCTTCATGGCCAGGACCTCCCTGGCAGACATTCTGTCCTGTCCCAGCAGCCAGGAGCAGCCCCCCTAGCCTGCACCCTCAGCAGAAGGCAAAGATGCAGAACAGCATGGCATCAGGCTCCAAGCTCCTCTCCTGCCTGGACAAGAGGTGCTTGGGAGGAGGCCTTCCTGATCTACCAGCCCTGGCTGGAGGGGCCAGGCCTTCACTAGGCACGTTCATAAGCCCCAGGTTCCTCTCTCGCATCACACTAACACTCGCAGTTGCCTCAGCTTTGAGTAACCGCACAAGTCACGACAAAGCCCCTGGCAGCAACACCCTGGCACGGCTAGGGGAGATAGCTGTGCTCCTCCCAGCAACAGGACTTGAAGTCCCTGCTCCTTCCCCGCTTCCCAAGCTACCACAGACTCCCTTTCCCTGAGGTCCACGCTTAGGAACACCTCCCAGAGCCCAACTAATGGCCCAACCTGCATCGCCCAACACCTATTTTGTAGGCGGAGACTGAGGCAGGTGCAGCAAAACAAGAACTGCTGGGTTTACACCTCTGAGGAGCAGGAGGCACCTGGAGCCCACCCCGGCAGCGTTGGTCTCAGGTGAGGCGGCAGTAACAGAATGACCACTTCACAGCTAGAGAGTGACGGAGCAGCTCTGCAAGAGGTTCAGGTTGCACACTGAGAAGAACTTCATTACTAGGGAGGTGGCGCGGCACTGGAAGAGGCTGCCCAGACAGGTTGCATTATCTCCATCCTGGGAGGATTTCCAGGCTACACAAATCATGGCTGACCTGACCTAGTGTTGGCAGCAATCCTGCTCAGAGTGGGAAGTCGGACCAGAGAGTCCTTGAAACCAACATGTCTAAGACTGAGAAACCTTATGTGAGAAAGAGGGGAGACCTACAGCCATATTCCAAGTCTTAGCACAACATTCTCACAGGTATTATATCAGAATGTTGTGCTTCACTGAAGCCATGTTCTGGTTTGAAAACAAGGATGATCGCCAACTGGTCCCTCTTCTAGGAAAATATAGTTTCGCTTTCTGCTATTTAGAAAATGTTTTAATAATGCTAAGAAACCCAACTCTTTGACATCTGTTTTTGGCAAGACATTGCCAGTATAGACGAACAAGGTGGAACTAAGTACCCGACAATGAATCACAGCTTTGTTTGCCCTACCCTATTTGAAACAAAAACCTGTAAAGCTTTCACAGGAATATACACTCAATAGCCTAAAGACTGTAAAAGCACAATTCCATCTGAGAATCCAGGAAGACAGAGTTTCAAGATTACTCAGACATTTTTCAGCATTTTTAGAAGTGCAAAAACCTACAGCCAACACGCAAAGAGCATTGTACTGACAGAGGAGTGACAATACACTGTGGTGACCAGCAAAACCCAAGCATCAGTAGACTGAATATCCACGAACATTGTATTGTTAGATAACTAAAATCTAAGCTGACAGAACTATTCTTTTCCCCTTGCTGCATTAGATGTTTCCTATTGCTGCATGTGAAGTGAAAGAAAATAATGAATAAAAGATGACTTACCTGGATACTCCTGCCTGGTCCAAAACAACTTTTCCACCTCTACACGATGGATAAACTTTAACAAAAAATTCATATAACATGCCATCATCCACATCAGGAGTCAGGTCTCCCACAAATAGTGAATATTCTGGACTAAAGAAATCAAAAGAAAACTTCTTAAGCACAGTCCTACCAAAAAAGAGGCATGCTGACTGACAGCAAACATTTAGCCTAAACACTTGACACAAGAAAAGTGATAGTAAAAGACTATTTATTGGATGCTTTAAAGTGTCACCGGTTAAGTTGCTTAGGTGACTAAAATTTTTATTGACACTGCTTTTTCCAAGTTAATTCAAGCAGCACAACCAATCTACTCAACACTGCTTTTAATTTAAAGATAATTTCATCGTTTAGTTCTTATAGGGTATCTTTGGATTTCTGACATGGCAAGAAAACATTAATGACTCATTTATAGATTTGCTATTTCCTATACATTGATATTAAATTATAATATATATAATTAGATACTTTGATGCTATGAATTTGAACTACCTTAAAAGACACTCCTGACAAATCTGCTGTGCCACACAAAAGGCAAAGCACAAAGCTGACAGGCAGTCTAAGTTATCCTCCCTCTGCTACAGAGTCAGGGGGTGAGCTGCTGGAACCAGAGAGGCGATGTTCTCCTGTATCTCCAGAGCAAATGGAACCACGAGAATGAGCTAACAGACGCAAATCTCATTCTTGGCCCCATCTGTCATGCCCTGATTACAATCTAAAATGTTGGGGTTTGTTTTTTTTTTAAAAAAGGTTCATAAATAATCATCTAAAATAAAAATATAATTGCCAAGATATGACTAATACTACACTAACAAACGGCAGGACTCTGTTGCTTTCACCCTCATACACACCTGCCTGAACACCTCCTTGTGTTATGATGACTTCAACTGTGTAAGCGTTTCTGGGCAGGCGTTGTGAAAGGTATTCACACCACCCAGCTGCAGGAGCCCAGCTCAGCCCGTCCACCTCCTCACGCACCTTCCACTGCCCGTGGAGAAAGACGGGCTCCTCCAGAGGGCAATTCCCAGCGCCCGTCTCTCTCTGCTGACTGTCGCGGCACTCCAGCCAGCTAAGCCAGGTGCTGCGAAACCACTGCGTTTATCTTTAGGCGCTAAACACATTCATGGCATTCTATAGTATTATGATGGGATGCATCCTTGGATGCATAGAAAGTCCTAAAATGCTACAGCATCACAAATATCTACAGCGTGTGCCAAGGCAGTTTAATGTAATTAAACATTTTTAATTATGGGATTTAGTTATCTGGCACTGCTGGATAAAATGGCACAAATTTTAGTCATATGCATCTCATGCATGCTCCCCTATCCAAATTTTCTAGCTCTACATCTCATCTGGCAATGATGAACTTGTGGGTTTACATGTTTTGAATCCTCTTTGCAAGGCAATTGGTAAAGAGTCATTAAGCAAGTAAAACTAATATTTGACTATTGAGCATTTACCTGTTATCAGGCTGTTTTCCATACGTTGCATAATTCAATTTAAATCGCTTTGCCTGAAACAAGGCAAAAATGAATCCATACATTCAAACGTTCTCATGTGAATCCAAACAATTAGGAAAAAATATCAATAAGCTTATTTCACCCAACTTTCTGAATGCTGACAGATGCTCAGTGCCATCAGGCCAGCCAGTTAAGGTATCAAGGACAACACATTATTTGACTTCAGTACAGATATAAGAATGAAAATCGGCAAAGAACCTGCACCAAGATGTTTGGCCTATCTTTATTTCAACAGTTTATAAAGCTAGTGAAAGAGAAGTGAACCTTACACAGCATCAAATTTTTCTAGCTTTAAGGAAGACAGGAAAACCGAGGTACTAACAACAAATATAAGACTTCGAATTTTAAGGTCTTAAAATGAAATGACAGCACAGACTGTTGGACATTTGTGATTTACAAGAATACTGGCAGATCAGAATCCACCACACTGGAAAAAGGAACCAATCCCCGAGTCTGGAAGTATGGCTAAATACTTTGCTCTGGATGATGCGCTCATTTAGTAACATCCAAAATTAAGGTTTTTCTGAAAAAGACACCTGTCATTGGACACTGGAGGCTTCCTTAAACTTTGCACCCGATTTTCTTTTGAAGCTGTTTCCCAAGAGCCTAGATGGTGCCCACTGGCACATCTGGAACTCGCCACCCCCATCCTGGCAGGGTTCAGCAACTTGTGCCCTGCTCATGTTTAAGTCTAGACCAAGATCTAAGGAGCAGCTGGTCTTCTGCTTCACAACCCTGAGGGTCTCAACCCCACGAGTGCTCTTGAGTGATGCTGACCCAGGCAGGCTCACTGCAGAGTGCAGTGGTAATTGCTATTTTCTTCTGAAACATGTCTGACAGAGGAAGAAACAAAGGGCTGCGCTCCTCTACAAGAATACTGGTGTCAGAACTCACCCAGGGAGTGGAAGACCTAAGCTGGATTCCCTTGTCAGCTTGAGGGGCTTCAAAACCATTTTTCTATCTCCCAAGAGGCTTCCAAAGCACACATCCGTCTGCACGACACAGTGGCATAGCAAGAACTCAAGGGGAACTCGGCCAAAGAAAGAAAGCCTACTGTGAACCCATAACGCAGATATCACGACATTTGTTCAGTACAGCGGAGGACCTAGTGTGCTCCTGCACCTTGTATGATGTACTTTCTTCCCTCAACGAGAGCGTAAATAATTCTTGGGAAATAGAGCAAAGACTTAACTCTAGGCTATAATCATGCTCCCTGTATGTCTGCATTCACTGGTGCACAGTGGTACGCAACTCCTTCTGTGGACCACTTACAAGCTAACACCAAATTCAGATTCCACTTTGAAGCATTTTCATCTTTTTTTGGACCTCGCTCTTCACTGCAATATTTTGGGTTTAAAATCAATGACAGACCTGAGAGTACTGCCACTCAAATGGGGACGGGGGACACCAATTCTGTAAAACAGAGACAGAAATAGCCCTGTGGCTCTCTGTTATTCCTTTGGCTGATTCGGTATTTGAAAATAAATAAAAGAGTGAGCCACATTCAGTTTTCTGCAAACAAGAGGAAAAACTGTCTAAATGCAAGAGACGAGCTGGACAGCTGCCTGCTGAGTACGCTGATTTAGGCTGCCCACACTGCTCTCGGTCTGACATCTGTAATTCTCCCCACGTGTTATGTAAATCACCCCTCTACACAACACCACATTTTGAACTAAACTGCGGATAAAGATGGGCATTCCCAAAACCAAACTCCAATTATTATATTACTCCTTGCAAGAGCTGCTCTCTTTCTCTCTCTAGTGACTACAGAAGGCATCTAGGAAGATTAGATTCCCTTAATCACGGGCTCTGATTCGCATATTAAACAGGACAGGTGGAACAGAAACCTCCAGGCCTCTCACCTACCCCTTTTAATGGGGGACGCCATCCTCTCAGGAAGGTTGACCAAATAGTTCAACCTGAACTTTCCAGTCTCCTGCTCAGGGTACTAACCACATGAAAATAAGCATCAGTTTACTCTACTATATCACACTGTAACCGAGGTGATTCTAGAGCTGCTTTATGAACCGGTCATCCCAGCTACTGCAGCCAACTTCTGTGGGCACAACGGACAGCTGTGTCAGCCATCCCATTTTAATCTACTGCACATTTGAGTCAACCTCCTAAAATTAGCCTCTATGACTATTCCTCCGCTTCTTCCTAACTACGAGCTTCCATGTATGTGAGACATTTGCTATCTATTGCAACTATACAATGGACTAGCTCCATCTCCACTGTAAATAGGTTTGAATAACTTATGTTTGCTAAGGGCAAGAATAAGGCAAGGGCTAAAAAGTCATGTTCCTCTTGCAAATCAAAGCTACTTCAAACTCAGCGCGAACTTGCAAGTTCATCTTATAGCTATATGACAACATACACACTGTAACAAACTAATATGGAACTACAAACGGAAAGAGAGAGAAGGATTGCGATAGGTAAACCCAGTCTATGTTTACCTTGTTCTTCTCTGGTTTCTCATTAGTCCACCTTTGGTAATAGCAGAAAGGCTCAGAAATAAAAACACCACATCACAACATTTCTATACCTGGATTTCACCCACACATTCACATAGAAATTTCCCGAGGAAAAGCATTAATAGTTTTATGTCCATTACTTTAACTCTAAAGGAAAGAAGAATCCCAATTTGCTAACTATTGAATTTGTCTGTAATTATTTGAATTACAGATTTACACTATCTACTCCCTCCTAGTTTTAGGTCTCAACTGGCCAATTTCATTTACTTACCGGTGTAGCACCAGGAAGCGGTTTTCCATTGATTTTGTGTAAACATTTCTCCGCAGTAGCTAGATCTGCAAACTCTACAAAGCAATAGCCTGCTGGAATTCTGAACATATGACACGGAGAGAAGAGAGAATAAGATTTCAGATTTAGAACACATTTGAGGAGGAATACTATATCCTTAGTTAACTGGTAGGAAATTTGCTACAGTTGCAATACTTAGCACATTTCAAAGTATAAATATTAACTACCAAGAAGAAGCTAGCAAAGTAATCTTGGATCTCAAGTAAAGCGACAGCCCCTACTTACCAGTAAGTCATGTCAACGAAGCACATAGAAAATAGTTTTGCTCACAATTAGTTTACTTCCTACTTTCACTGACTATATAAATTCCCCCCCCAAGTTTAAACCCAAGTTTAAACAATTGAAAACTGAAATTACAACACTTCCAAGAACATGAAACTACTTTATTCTGCATAGTCACTCCTTTTACTTCAAATGAACTCAAAGGGTCCTTATATGGCTCCTTCTAAAGTCAAACTTTCCTCCTCTGCCAGCATCACGTAGCTGCAGTAGCACAACGCCTAACACAGACCGGTCACCGAAGCCTTCAGCCCAGGCAGCGTAACGCCCAGAGGGACAGCATGGCATACATATGCCACGTTGAACGAGTGCTGAAGCACTGCAGGATGAGGGCCAAACCTCAGTTCGCTGATGGAAAGGTCAAAGAGCCAGCAATTGTCCTCTCCACTGCTATCAGCAATACACCCATATTGTTGGCAGCAATGGCGAAAAGCTCAAAGGGAAAATCGCTGTAACATGGACAGGACCACAGCGATGCCATGCAGAGGGCAAACGGCTCAATCCAAATCCACTGGCAGAACAAACTGAGAACAAGCATAAACAGTTACCCTGTCAACCTGTTTCGAATGATTTTTACACTCAGTACAAGCTCTCCCATGGTGGCAAAGGCTCTTGAAACAAAGTTTTCATCCATATATGGCTCCAGCTATAAAAGCAAAAAAAAAAAAAGTTAGACCAGGGCATCTACAAACAGGAGAATATATGTGTCAATTGTCACCCTAAGCAGTTAAAACATTATTGAGAAGTATTTTACCCTTACACTTCAAAAAGAAGACTCATTTAAGAGGGTCGATGCCACTCAAAATCAGCAGGCATGCATGAACCAGGCTCAACAGTCTGTAAAGTGGAACCCAAGAGACAGCATGAATTTCAGAGAACAGGGAGCTTTCACAGAAGGACAAAAGCCACTCAGAAACATACAGCAACAAACTGAGCGTTCACTACACGGAGCAGGGGATCAGGAGATGGCAGGCTCGTTCTCTGTATGGAAACGGAGGTTGGGCCAGCGCTATCGGTACACAGGCGCGGCACAGCCCGCGGTGCTACGACGCACGGGCAGCACGCATCAGGTAACGCAGCCCCCCGCGAGCTGGGGCAGGGGTTCGCAGAGCCGTGTCTACCTCGCATAACCGTGGAGATACGCAGGGCAGCACTTGGAGGGGAGACCTCTAATTGCATCCCGCAGCGGGTCTGCGCTCTGCACTGCATGTGGGTGCACTGACCGTGTTTCTGTCACAGGTGAGGGGCACCGTGCGTGTCAGAGTGTGTGTGAAGTGCAGGGCAGCAGCACTGTGTGAGGGAACACGCTGGAGGGCAGGCGTCTGTGTGGTGTAAGTGCCTGAAAAGTATGAAACAGCATTGCAATTTGGACGAAATATATGATGAAGGGACTGAGGTAAAAGCATGCCTCTCTGTGTAACAAAGTGGAGGAGGGAACTGAAATTCAGGTTTTGTGCAATATGCATACTTCTGGGGAGACTGCGTGTGATGGGTAACACAGGGCCGGGGCGCGGGGGAAACATACCTAGCTCCATATATGTGAGTATATCTACGTGTTTGAGTAAGACAGATAGCCTCATGGTAACCGACAGCCCTCGAGCGGGTTCATCTGTCTGTCAGGTACCAGGTGGCTCCGTCACGTGTGTGCGGGACAACGCGCAGACTTGCGTAGTACCTGTGCGTATCTGACAGTGGGTGACCATACTGCCCCGGCACGCGCGAAGGTGGCCGATGCCCTGCAGAGCTGTGAGCGTAAAGCAGAAAGGACTCCGCTACGTGTGCCAGAAGCAGGAGGCAGCACTGCTCCGTCCGGACATGCCGTGCAGAGGGTGACCCTGTGCTCTGTGTGTAACGGAGAGGCAGGCTCGGAAAGGTGACAGGTGACTGCTGCGTGGATGTGTACGGGTTTCAAAGAGCAGCGGCCTGCTTGTGAGAGGGGTGACTGAAAAAGAAGATGGTCTTACAGTGGAGAGGTGGCAGATAACCCTTTGAGCAGGTAAAGAGAAAAGGGACTCTGCAGAGTGTGTTCACATGAGTGGCAGGCAGTGGAAGACTCACTGACCTGCCAGTGCACACTGGTAAACTGGGTGTAAGTGTGTGTATAAGAGAGAAGCCGCCAGCGGGATCCCCAGCAAGGTGCTGGGCTGTGCGTACACAGATCTGAGAGGGGCCGAGGCAGGCTGCAGGCTGCACATGTGTGTGCAAGCGGGACTATGCAATATGCCGGTGTGAGTCTGCAACAAAGGCTGGAGAAAGATGTGCGTGCAAGTAACAGGCAACGTGGAAGTCGTGACACGCTGGTGTAACTGCATATGCACGTCTGTACGTGTGTGCAGGTGCACACAAGCACGTGGCAGGCTGCAAGGACGCTACGATACAGCGGTGGGATTGTGTATGTGACGGTGTAAAAGTGGCAGTGCAGCGCTACGATACAGCGTAAGCAAACACATACAGGCGTGTGTGCAGGTAGCAAAGCACTATGACATGCTGGGCGTGAGTACGCATATGTGAGCGTGTGCGAAAGCGTGTCTGTCCAGCGGCCAGCAGCGAGGGACACAGGTGCACGAGGAGTAAGGGGGTGTGCACAGCGTGTGTGATGGGCAGGCAAGGGACACCGTGGGGTGCATACCACCGTGTGAGTGTGCCCACGGCGTGGGCGTGAGCAGGCAGTGAGACACTCTAAGGTGAAGAAGCGCCTGTGAGTGTGCTCCCAGGTGCATGTGGAAGCAGGAATAAGGGAACTACTGGAGTGTGCAAGTGCTTACAAGTGTGCGCACATGTAGGAGAGTGCAAATCCTTACAAGCGTGTGAGTGCACCCACAGGTGTGCACGTGTGTGGGGCAGGTAGTGAGGGATGCTCTTGGATGGGCCCATACGAGCATGTGAGCGCAAGTAAGCGTAAGTGCCTAGAAGCCTGAGCACACGTGTGTGAGCCTAGCAGCACAAGCATGAGTGTGAGCATGTGAGTGTGTAAGTGCCTTAAAGTGTATGACCACGAGCGTATCAGTGCCTACAACCACGTCAGCTATAAGCCAGCATATAAAGCCTATAAGCATGCGATTATTGAGGCTAGCGAGTGTGTAAGTGAGCGTGCAAGTGCCTAACAGAGCAGGAGCACGGAGGTGTGAGAACACACCAGTACCCACGACACTGGTGTAAGTGCCACGAGCATATCTGTGAGCCTGGCTGTGGGCAGGCGACGAGGGTTGCTCTGGGGGGGATGTGTCTAACTGTGTCTGCGAGCGTGGAACTGCCCATGAATGCGCCTGCCGGGCCGGGGTTTGCATCTCTGAGCGTGTGCTTGTGTGTCAGCGTGTGCAAGCGTGCTTGTCAGCCTGTATGACTGTGCGTGTAAGCCTGCGTGAGCCTGACAGTGCGCACAGGAGCGTGTGCGCGCGAGAGCCTCAGCCAGCTCGGGAGTTTCTGCGTGTGTCAGAGCGTGCGAGGGTCCGTGAGGCTGTGTCAGCGTGCGAGGGTGTCGGGCAATGTGAGAGTGTCAGTCAGTCAGTCAGTCAGTGTGAGGGGGTCAGTCAGCAGGTGTGAGGGGGTCAGTCAGCAGGTGTGAGGGGGTCAGTCAGTCAGTGTGAGGGGGTCACTCGGTGTGAGGGTGTCAGTCAGTGTGAGGGTGTCTGTCAGTCAGTCAGTCAGTCAGTGTGAGGGTGTCTGTCAGTCAGTGTGAGGGTGTCTGTCAGTCAGTCAGTCAGTCAGTGTGAGGGTGTCTGTCAGTCAGTGTGAGGGTGTCAGTCGGTCAGTTAGCCGGTGTGAGGGTGTCTGTCAGTCAGTCTGTGTGAGGGTATCAGTCAGCCGGTGTGAGGGTGTCAGTCGGTGTGAGGGTGTCTGTCAGTCAGTCAGCCAGTGTGAGGGTGTCAGCCGGTGTGAGGATGTCACTCGGTGTGAGGGTGCCGGTCAGCGCGCCCCAGCCCGCGGCCGCCCCGCT
>Ga0065711_1007133_pt1 | contig 20911 bp, 14 predicted proteins | sample Hoacrofraction12_FD_59098 | JGI IMG/M metagenome (GOLD analysis project Ga0065711, IMG submission 59098) | Hoatzin crop microbial communities from Cojedes, Venezuela - Epithelial fraction 12 v2 (version 2) | ecosystem: Host-associated > Birds > Digestive system > Esophagus > Crop | place...
GTCCAACCCCCCTGCTGAAGCAGGGTCACCTACAGCAGGCTGCACAGGACCACGTCCAGGCGGGTCTTGAATATCTCCAGAGAAGGAGACTCCACAACCTCCCTGGGCAACTGGTTCCAGTGCTCTGTCACCCTCAGAGTGAAGAAGTTCTTCCTCATGTTCAGGTGGAACTTCCTATGCTTCAGTTTGTGCCCGTTGCCCCTTGTCCTGTCGCTGGGCACCACTGAAAAGAGTTTGGTCCCATCCTCCTGACACCCACGCTTAAGATATTTATAAGCATTTCTAAGGGCCCCTCTCAGCCTTCTCTTCTTCAGGCTGAACAAGCCTAGCTCCATCAGTCTCTCCTCGTAGGACAGATGCTCCAGTCCCCTCACCATCCTTGTAGCCCTCTGTTGGACTGTCTCCAGTAGCTCCTCATCTTTCTTGAACTGGGGAGCCCAGAACTGGACACAGCACTCCCTTTGCTCCCCGTCTAGTTTTTAATAGTCTGTTTTCTCCTTCAGTTTTCCTGGAGGCTGGTGCATAATAGGGGATGTGATACACCTGGTCAATGCCATGCTCCTTGGCCAGGTGTTTATATGGTTGTTTCAGAAATGAGTCCCACTGTCTGATTCAATTCTTTCAAGCATGCTGTGTCACCGTGAAACTTGTTTTTCAAGGCCCAAGATAGTATTCTGGGCAGTGGCATGGGTCACAGGGTTTGTTTCCAACCATCCAGTAGTCACTTCTCCCATTGTAAGCACATGCTGCTTGCCATGGCGGGTTCATGGTAGTGTGAAACAATGTCTGCCAGGCTTCCCCATATTGATATTTCTGCCGTCATCCCCTATACTGAAAAGGCTTCAGCCACTTAGCTGGTTTTGTTATGGTACATGTTTGACATTCATAGATAACCCCTGCAGTGGCATCAATAGTCAAGTCCACCCCTCAATCACGAGCCCATTTGTATGTTGCATCTCTTTCTAAATGTCCTGATGTGTCACGGGCCCATCGAGCTATAAATAGGTCACCTTTGTGCTCCCAATCCAGATCCACCTGGGCCACTTCAATTCTAGCAGCCTGGTCCACTTGCCTATTGTTTTGATGCTCTTCAGTGGCACGCCTCCTGGGTATGTGAGCATCTATGTGACATACTTTTACAACCAGGTTCTGTACCCAAGCAGCAGTGTCGTGCTATAATTCAGCAGCCCAGATGGCTTTACCTCTGTGCTGCCAGTTGCTCTGCTTCCATTGCTGTAGCCACCCCTACAGAGCATTTGCCACCATCCATGAGTCAGTACAGAGATAGAGCACTGGCTATTTTTCTCATTCAGCAATATCTAAAGCCAGCTGGATGGCTTTCACCTCTGCAAACTGACTCAATTCACCTTGTTCCTCAGCAGTTTCTGCAACTTGTGTAGGACTCCACACAGCAGCTTTCCGCCTTCGATGTTTTCCCACAATATGACAGGAGCCATCTGTAAACAGGGCATATTGCTTTTCATTTTCTGGTAATTTATTACACAGAGGGGCCTCTTCAGCATGGGTCACCTCCTCTGGTGACACTCCAAAATTTCAGCCCTCTGGCCAGTCCATGATCACTTCCAGGATTCCCGGGCGGTTGGGGTTTCCCATTCAAACCTGTTGCATTTTTGGCACGACCTATGTACTCCATGTAGCATCAGTTGCATGATGCATAAAAGGGAACTTCCCTTTGAATATCCAGCCAAGCACAGGCAACTGAGGTGCCAAAAGGAGCTGTGCTTCGGTACCAGCTACTTCTGAAGCAGCTCACATTCCTTCATATGCTGCTAATATTTCTTTTTCAGTTGGAGTGTAACAGGCTTCAGATCCCCTATATCCCTGGCTCTAAAACCCTAAAAATTGACCTCAAGTCTCTCCGGTTGCTTTCTGCCAGAGGCTTCAAGTGGGGCTGTTATCCCTGGCTGAGGAGTAAAGAATGTTTTTCACATCTTGTCCTGCCTGGACTGGCCCAAGTGCTACTGCACGATCTACCTCCCGTTTAATTTGTTCAGAGGCTTGCTGCTGCTCAGGGCCCCATTCAAAGTCGTTCTTCTTTCGGGTCACTTGATAGAGAGGACTTATGATCAGACTATAACCGGGAATATGCATTCTCCAAAAACCTACAACACCTAAGATCACATCCATTGGGATCTAATGACGCCCATCTTGACATTTTATTCCTAAAAACTGAATTTCCTTTGCAGGTCCTTTGACCTTACTTTGTTTTATAGCAAAAACAGCTTTCAAAAGAATCTGCATTATTCTTCTCCCCTTCTCAAACATTTCCTCCTCTGTGTTGCCCCACACAATGATGTTATCAATATACTGCAAGTGTTTGGGAGCTTCACCTTGTTCCAGTGCAATCTGTATCAATCAATGACAAATGAAGTAGCCTCTCCTGAAGTAGTCTATGCCAAGGATACATGGAGCTTCCAGACCGGTCACAATAGGATGCTTTTGCTACTCATTCCAAGTTAGGCTTACCTCAGCCTCCAACACAGGCTGTTCTTGGGATCCCTGCATCACTCCAGAATACAGATGGATTCTGCCCCTTTGTAATCTAATCATATGAGAGCACACTGTACACCGATGTCTACTAGAGCTTTATATGTCTGTAGGGCTGATGTGCCAGGCCATCGAATCCACACAGTCCAGTAAGCCCATTTGTCCCTTTCCTCCACCTGTCTGAAGGCAGGGACCCTCTATTTCTGGTTGGAGTCTTCATGACTTAATTTTTGTAACTGCAAAACAGAAGTCCCTTCATCACGGTCAGAAGTCCAGTCAGACCATCTACTCTGCCCAACAGACACTGGAGCAGTCATTTTCCTGGATGGATGCTTTTTGGCTGTTGTTTTTCCTTGCAGTTCCTGTGCCTGAGCTTCTAGTCTCCAGGTAGGTTCACCATCCCACTTTCTCATGTCCTCCCCCAGTCACACGGGAAGAACCACAGAGCTGCACATGCTGAATGCCACCGGTACCCTTTCCCTTGAATGGAAAAAGGTGGACTCTTAATAGCTGAGGCCTTGGTTGGAGTGTGTGAGGAAGACATACCCACAGCCGGGACACAGGCACACATGGAGGGAGCGAGATTATCTTCGTATTCTCGGAGATGTCTGGCCAGTTCATCTACAGTTGCTGCTTCCACATCTGTCCAGCTCATTATTGCCAGACTGTGGGTATGTGACATCAGTGCATTTCGCACAAACTTTCACCACTTGGGCTGCATAATCTATATTTCTTCTGGGTCTTTGGATGACTGGTCATTATAGATCGCCTCCAACACAGCTAATTGCCTCAGATACAGGATACCTCCTTTGATGTTGGTCCATTTGCTTCGGGAATTTTCAAGTTCTTTCTTGAAGGGATGCCTGTCCTTCACACTTGACAGGAGTCGCTGCCACAGACTGAGGATTCCTGCCTTTTTTCCAATCCCTTTGTCCATGGCCTTATCTGTAACAAGGGATCCTAGCTGCTGGGCTTCCCTGCCCTCTAATTCCTGACTACTGGTCCCGATATCCCCGCACAGGAGTAGCCAGCTGAGAATTAGCTCACCTGGTTGATGACTACAATCTTTCCGCATATCTTGCAACTCGCTCAGGGATACGGATTGGGTGGCTTCTGTGTCATTTATTTCAGTCTCTTCCTCCTCCTGTTCCTGTGACTGCTCCCTCTTAGGAGAAGCTTCTTTGTCCCTTACTAAACAAACTGACTTCCATTTCCGTTGTTTGTTTTTAGTTACAGGGGTGACTGATATAGTGTCTGGTTTAGCCACAGCATCTGCTGGTTTATTTTCCCTCTCTCCTCCCTGAGGGTGTTGCATAATATCGAGCAGTGTTTGGTAGATACTGGCCAGGGCTCAGCATAGTGCGGGAAGCTGTGCCTCTCTGGGATAGCCACGGCATATTTTTTCAAACATTCTATCAGTTAATCAGGATCCAGAAGTTCAGGAGTGAAGTTCCAGACCATTGGTGGTGAGAAGTCCTCCAGATACCTGCCTATATTCTCCCATATTCTCATGGGGCCTGGGTCATATTCCTATATTGCTAATTAACCTTAGACAAAACCAAAGCAATATTTCTGAGAAATGCCAATACGAGTATTTTAACTACCCAAGGATGTTCAAGATACTGAGGAGTTATTGTAATGAGGGAGAAGACATCACAGAAGAAGGCAGTGAAGGTGCAATCCTGTATTTCCTCCACAAAAAACCTCTCAGAGGAATAAGTATAATTGTTAATTGTCTCCATGAGATGGTACCCAAAATACAGTTAACGGCTTCAGTACAGAGCCCAGATACCAGACTAAGATCAATGTCAGTTTTTTAATAACAGATGTCCAAGGCAAAACATCACTAATCACTACAGAGCACAGCAAACAGAAAAAGTCAACACCAATCTTTAACAGGTACAGCAAAAAAAAGAGCATGGAGCAGATCATGTAAGTGAATATCAAGAACAGATGAAACGATATCATGACCTGCAACTGTTAAAAGATATAAATCCCTTCTAATACACTCAGGTCAATCTGTTACTGTCTCAAACCCTTCGAGCCCCATGCTGGGTGCCAAAAAGTACTGCTGTGGTTTAACCCCGGCCAGCACCTAAACACCTGTCCTGGTTTTGGCCGAGATAGAGTTAAGTTTCCTCCTAGTAGCTCCTGTGTTTTGGATCTAGAACAAGAAGAGTGTTGATAATACAGCAATGGTTTTAGTTGTTGGTAAGAAATCAAGGACTTTTTCCAGTCTCCCCTGTTCAGCTCATGAGCAGCTGGGCAGGAGCTGGGCAGGAGCACAGCCAGGCAGCGAGCCCCAGCTGGCCAATGGAAATATTCCATACCATGGACGCTATGCTCATTTTATGAGTGGGGATTGGCCAAGGGGAAGAAACCTCTTATCCAGGAGTTCGAACTTTTCTATGAGTTCAGTCTTTTTCTGTGAGTTTGGCGAGTTCTGCAAAATTCATAGACTCAGCAAAAGCTGCAAAAGTTGTGAGCTCTGGCAAACCTCTGGGTTCTGTGGTTGCTGTTTGGGCACTGCCTACGCAATTGGTTGTCGGGCAGTGAGAAAATTGTATTGTGTATAGCTTGTTTTGCATAATCATTATTATTACTATTAGTAGTAGTAGTATTTCCTTTGTTGTCTAATTAAACTGTTTTTATCTCAACCCATGAGTTTTACTCTTTTTTCATTCTTCTCCCCATCCCACTGAGGGGGGGAGGAGCAACTGAGCATCTGCTTGGTCCTCGTTGCTGGCTGCTGGGTTAAGCCATGACGGCACCAGACAGCTGCTCGCTCACTCCCCCTGGCTGGGATGGTGGAGAGAACTGGAAGAGTAGAAGTGAGAAAACTTGTGGGTTGAAGTGAAGACAGTAACGGTTAAAGCAAAAGCCGTGCACACAAGCAAAGCAAAACAAGGAATTCATTCACTNCTTCCCACTGGCAGGCAGGTGCTCAGCCATCTCCAGGAAAGCAGGGCTCCATCATGCATAATGGTTACTTGGGAAGATAAACACCATCACCCCGAATGTCCCCCCTCCTCCTTCCCCACACTTTATATGCTGAGCATGAGGCCATAGGGTATGGAATATCCCTCTGGTCAGGTGGGGTCAGCTGTCCCAGCTGTGTCCCATCCCAACTTCTTGTGCACCCCCAGCCTACTTGCTGGAGGAGCAGTGTGAGAAGCACAAATGGCCTTGACTCTGTGTAAGCACTGCTCAGCAATAATGAAAACATCCCTGTATTATCAATGCTGCCTTCAGCACAAATCTAAAACTTAGCCCCATACTTGCTACGATGAAGAAAACTAACTCTACCGCAGCCAAAACCAGCACATAGATCCAGCATGTATTCTGACTTAAGCAGCCCAGTCTGTTAGGAGCATATGGATTCAGTTGTCGTGGGAAGCAGCAAACACCTCTGGCATCTCTACTAAGCTGGGAGTAGCTAATGCAAAGCTTATTCTTTACAGGTGACAGGAAGGGGATATTTTTACTGAGATGGCAGTTGTTCCTGTATTTGAAGCAGAGCAAGTAATAGAAGCCTTGCTCAATGAAGTGAAGCAAGGAAAGCGAGTGGAATCCTCTATAAGGCGAACTCAAGGTTTGTTGAACTGAGTGATCTCGCTAGAAGACTGTCATTGGGGAGTGTGAGGTTTTGTTACTATTGATGGGGTTGGACAGTGAGAAGAGAAGGGTACTGGCAAAAGAAAAGAGAAGCTGTTGTCCATTAAGTGTACTTGTTTGCTGTCTTATTCTGCTTTCTGCTTTTAACTTCTGCTTAATTCTCCTTTAAATCTGTTTTTGTCCTGTAAAAATTTAAGACAGCTGGATTTGTTAGGCTGTACTGTGGATGGGGAAGCACTATGTTTGCAGACTGTACTAGTTTGGTTTGTAATCACTTAGAAAACTAAGTTTTAAAGAAATCACTACCTTTGTGTATCTGATGTTAAAATAAGATGGAAAAGAGTGTATTACAATATTTTTTTTTTAATTTAAATATGGTATTGAAAAAAAGACTTGAAAAATATGACTTCGAAAATATGGTAGTATTCCTTGCTGGCTCCACAGTCTCAGCACTTGCTACAAGTCCTGATTCTGCCTGTCTGTAACCTGTGGGCAGGTAGCTGCTAGCAATACTTTTGGCAGTTCTCCCAGAGGTGATCACTGGGTAGAGAGCAGAGGACAACAGAGGAGCGGAAAGAGGAGGTCACCTCTGTGCTTTTGTCCTTACCCAGTATCTGCTATTTCGAAAACAGTCCTTGTGCCATCCACTTACGTGAGAGATTAGAATAACGTTCCTAACATACTCCAGAAAATGAACTTTTACAAGTATAATAGGATGGCTGAAATGGAGTGGTATTTCAGTGGCAAACTTCTTGACAGTTTTCTCTTCCTGCAGTGGGTTAGACTGCATCTTTCTGAAGATATCTTACTCAGCAAAGACTTTTAATCACTTCTGTCTGGGAGACTGTAAGACAATGTCCGAGGTAGTAGGCCAAGACTCCATAAATGTGGTGAGTATCATAGAAATACATCGATGACTCTGAGTTGGGTATTATATTTGAAATTATTAATCTACTTAGAATGTTAAAGCAGGTATCACTGATGATTGTTAAATGTCTACAAAGGTAGAAAATATGTTATGAGTGGGATCTGACCTACTGAACAAAGACCTTTGAAGGTTCCGTGGAGAAAAGGTGAATTTTTAAATGTTTGCTTAGGAGATATGAAATAGTGAACTATATATTGCTCAGTCATCTTTAAATAAAAAATGTTCTTTTGCTACAGGTTATCTTCTTCAGTTGCTATGGATCACATTAGCTGAGATTTGCAAGTTTTATACATTCTGGTGAAAATTTCTATTACAGATAGCCATTTATCTCTGAGTCATGATGAACTCTTCCTGATTATAAACATCCATGTAAACATTGTCTAGTGGTGATAAACAATGCCAACTGCACACTGCGTCATTATGTATTGACAACTGAAGTTCAGAAATTAAAAAACAGTACTATCAAAAAGAAATTTGGGCACCCAGTTTGAGCTAACAAGGAGGCGTTTGTTTTTTTTTAACTGTGGCTGGAAGGACCTCTTGGCTTACTGAGTTTAATCTCCTCTTGTCACCAGCAACCATGTCCTATATCCCTCATAAAATGTTTAAGCTATGTCTTAAGGCTAGCTGGATTTTCAGCCCCTATTCCTTAGCATGTGGACTTGTTTCATTGACTAACTCTTACATGTTTCGCATGAGTTCATATTCCAGATACAGTTTCTAGAGTTGCCATAGTATTCCCATCTGGTAGAAATTCTCCTTTATGAAAACCTTTGCCTACCACTGATACACCTTTACCATACATCACTTTGAAGCTGTAAATGCAGTCTTGTCTTTGGAAATGACAACGCTTCCTTGTTATTATTCCTAGACCAACAGCAAGAGGTGAAGCAAAACTATAAATGAGTTGTACATGTGATGCAGCTTTAATGCTGAATGTGCAGCCAACATGAAACTGGGACGGAAAGGTCCATGGTTGCAGTAAAAATGAACTTGAAGAAGGTGCCAAGAAATCAGTCTTTGTGGACAAAGAATAGTGATTATAGTCGTATCTGGATAAAATTTTCATATAAAGAGTTACTTTGAGTTAGAAGCATGGAGGTTATCATGGTGTAGCAACATGAAACAACAATTTACAACATTGAAGTCTTTGTGATAAGGCAGGTAATGTGTTTAGGTCAGAATTAAGTTCTTAAAAATCAATCCTTTCTAGTAACATTAAAATACTAAATGGAAAAAGAAAAAGGAACAGGAAGCTGTGTTTTTGTAGATGTGTATACTAAAAGAACCCTCTGCTCTCCCTTGCTTATAATGTAAGGTGATACAGTAGTTAAGATACCAGCAGCTGTCTACAGTGTTCCTATCTACGGTACGTTTTCTAAAATGCTCAGGTACTTCACTGGAGACAGTGCACTGGTGAGAGTGCTGACGTAGTCATTCCCATAGCAGTTCTCTGAATTGTGCCCACCTAGATCTGTTCTGAATAGGATTTTATGAAATGATGTCTGAGCTACTGTAGTGTTACTTCCTATTATTAGTTTAAAAACAGCTCTAGAGGTGCTGCTGCACATATTACTGCATTTCAGCAACACTGTGTTTGGAACAGAACATTGAACAAAGGCAAACACTTGGCAGAATTGTACTGCCTGTGTTCTGCAAAGATGACCTTAGGGAGGAACTGGGATAAGTGATGCAAGATAATTTATAAATCAGATTCCTGTAACTTTTTTTTTTATTTCCCCCACTCCCCACACTTACTTTTCACCGGTTTCTAGGTTTAATCATGTATGGAGAGCACTATCCTAAATAGCAGCATTGGTTTGATGCATATGTTAATAATTCATATTGAGATATGCTTACTTTGTGGTTTTGGCTGTTGCTGAGAGTGCTGAATCAGCCTCATAACATGTGAAATGCAAACAAAATTGAAACCTTGTGAATGAAGACTTTGATTTGTTTAATTTATTACAGTTGAATGGTATTTCCCAGAAGTATTCACTTATAGCATGTTAATTTTTTCTCCTGTGAGCATTTAAAGCACTGCTTCACTCTGTGAATGCTGTGTGACAGCACATATAACTACACAAGTAACAAATACTTCAAAATCCATGGGAAACAGAGTAACGGGGACTGAAGCACCCCACAAACAAAATGTGATTACAGAAGTCAGCTCTGCATCACAGCAAGATATAGAAACTGAAGTTCATGACTACTGCTTTAATTTATAGGCCACATTTGGCTCTCAGGTACCACTGTAAATTTGGAATAACTCTATGAACTTCAATAGAGTTGCCTTGGGTTTCTGTCAGGGTAAATGATAGCAAAGTGTCATTGCCCTGTGTTATTCATTTAACTCATTGGTACATTTTCATGGTTATTTATAAATCTACTTTTATCTAAGACTCTGTGGTAGAGTACCCATGAAAGTTGTACAGGCAAGTCTTTGGCACATACAGGAAATGTGAATGAAAAAATTAATCTGTCCCAGAAAGCAGCCCCATTCTTGCTTACTGCTGCCTTTCTTACCCATTAGAGTGGTCTCACTTGAGAAATCTTACACTTCATTAACTCAGCCTTCAGTGAGTGTCCAACCAAGAGACTATTGCAGCATGATCCCTGATTGGGGCCATATTACATCGTCAGCTGATAGAACTGGCAACTACCTATTTCTCTCCCTGAAAATTAATTTCTAAACTCTTTCATTACAACTGAGTCAATTATTTCTGACATTCAGCTAGTGAGATGCTCCGTGTACCCCTGCTGCTGCTTCCCTGGCCTCTGCCAGCCTGTGGATGAGCAGTCTTCTCTGCCTTGCTCTCCCTTCCAGCACTTCATCTTCTCACCTGAAACAGATGTGTCCCTCCAGCTGCTTTGCTCCTGCCTGGCCTTATTGTTCATTGGGTCGGTAAAGGATGTCTGCTTACTCCTTGGATCTTGTAAGTTCTTTCTTTACCCATATTCCCTTCACTAATTACCTCTTCAAAATAATTTCTGTCTGGTTAGGCCTTCACTTGTGACGGCCAGCTTGCTTCTGTGCTTCCAGAGACCACACCTGTATGCAGATGTGGGGACTACTCTGCTTCGAAAGGGAGGGTGTCTTGTGGAAGTGCCCATTCCTCTGTACATTGAGCATGAAAAGAAGCCTCAGTTACTAAAGGACTGGTGTGTGGTCTTTCCCATATAGGACTTCAATGCACTATTCTGAAGAACTCAAGTACCCATCAGTTCTTTGTCCCATCTCCCGGCCTTTAGACACAGAGAAAGAATGGAAAAAAAAAACCAAACTCCCCTGACATGGAAAAGGGGGTTCTTTTCATGGTATGAAAAACCAGCAGAATCAAAGTCCCAGTGTGCTTTTCAGAACCAAAGATTTAAATAGGTTGCCAAGGGACAATGACTGAGTTGTTCAGTATATTTTTGTACTCCCCAGGATGTTGATACTCCATATCAGCACTAAATATGTGTAAAGTTTGTGGTTTTTAGAACCAGCTAGGGTGCAATGAACAGGAGAAATAAAGCAGCATACTGAATCTGCATTTCACCTTTTTCTTTTCCTTGATGGGATGCCCTCTTTGAACATGTCAGAAAGGGACGTGTTCTTTCCTAGGAGATCTTGTAATGTTTGCCTAAAGAAACAGCGTGTGATAAAATCCTATGTGTTTAGTCATAAATTAGGGATCTAATTTCTGTTACGTAGAATATGTTAAATCACATAATTTATAGTAGTTTGGACAGAATCTGTGGCAGTAATTTTCAAGTGTATCTATGGTGTGGCAGTGCTGCTGTCATACAATTGAGTACAGAGAATTTGAGTGCCACTTCCATGTGTATTGAAAGGTTTGGATGCTCCCAACGCTGCCAGTCTCTTCATTCTGCTATGTGAGAAACCGAGAGTGGAAAAGATGCATCCGCAGCCTTATCTGCATACTGAATTTATTTTGTTGAAGTAGTGTTCTTACAGTAGTGCAAGTCCCTGAGAAAACAATATTTTTCTGATTTAGCAATGGTTTATTTCAGCATAATTTGAATTTTTAAACCCTCTTCAGTGGTGGCTTTAAGCAAGCTGTGTTGACTTTACATTGCAGCTGGCTAGGAGGATGTGCATGCTATTAATTACTGTGCCTCAGCTGAGACCTAAGAACTTTTTGAACTGCTCTGACACAGTTGCAAGCTATTATGTGTTCATACGCTTCATGGTCTAAGCTAACCCAAAGCAGATCAGACTAAAATGAATTTCAGCACAGTTGTTTGTATTAATAAAATTGTCTCAAAGTTATGCTTGAAATGCAAAACTTGAGGTGATGATTGAGGAGTTTCATCCCCCAGCTATGTGCCTGATCCCTCTGCAAGAGATTACTACCCTCACAGCAGAATTGCATGAAATTTACACTTTTGTGAGCTCTCATCCTTTCCAATCCCAGATCATACACCAGGTACCACTTGGAGATCTGTAACAAAATATCTTGCTATATGTTTCCTGATTGTGTCCACTGTCCTACCCTGTTGCAATCTTCTACCAGTAGATGTCAGCTCAGAACTGATGAAAATTTGTTCTGTTTATTTCAAGGTAATCAAAATTAGTGGTTTTGTGGCTTTGGCCTTGGCTTTTGATATCGGAGTGCTTGTTCAGAACATCAGAAATCATGATGTCACTGTTCAGACATTCAACATATGACCACTGTGACATTTGCAAGGATAGAGAGAATTCAGACTGAATAAATGTGTGATCAAAAAAAGAAAGCCAGTTATTCTGTTAGTTACTAAAATTTAAGGAAAGATTTTTCAAGATCAAACTCTAGTTCCAAGTTGACGTACTTCTAGATTAAGCTAATAAGCCAGAGCAAAGGAACCGCTGTGGCGCAGAGGGAGGTAGTAATTTGTGACAGCCTCTGTGCTGCCAAAACCAGAATTACTGGAGCATTCGGAGGAGTCTCTGCCCCAGTGAACCAGTTGCCCCTGCGAGACAATGTGAGTGGGGAATACGCTTGGTCTGTACTGCTCTGCTGGGATTTTTTTCTTTTTTGTTTTCTTAAAATTATAGGGCTATTTGCAGCTTGTTTATGTTGCTGGAGCATAATCTGAGAGGCAAAAATTTGATCACTGATCTTCAGAGTAGCATGGCACTGTACATACAAGCACAAGCTGGAAGAGGAGGAGGTGTATTTCTCTACGTACTGTGGAGATGGGTGCCATAGCGCTGTCTCTGCTTGCTTTACGGCACCTGCTCTCCAGGCAGACAGACAGAATTACTGCCGTGCTCTTGGGACACGTCCTTGCTTTGGCGTGTTCCTGTGTTTTGTGAGCGAGCGTGCGCGGCACAGTCAGTCTTGTGTTCAGAAATTCCTGCTTCGGGGATAGAAGCACGCTATTAGTATATTCCCCCACTTTCCATATGGCTGTAGCTGTAGCTGTTTCTCCTGGGGGCTCCTAGAGGCCTGCCCTGGGGATCTCAGTGCCGCAGCTGCGGGGCTGTGCCGAGCCGGCCCGTGGTTTGCTGGGAGAGCTTGGCGTGCCCTCTGCGGCAGGGGCTTCGGCCCGCCGCCACGCCACGTTCGACTGAGGCTCTTCTGTCCCCTGCGTTGCTGAGCCTCACCTGCGCAAACCCACGTCTAGCAGTGGGCTGATTTCTCCTGCTTGCAGGCGAGTTGCTCATGCTGTTTGGTGAAATCAGTGGCGTTCAGAAGTGTTTTTTTCCGCTTGAAATGCAGAAGGCACAGGGCATGGGGGATGAGGACACAGACTCAACAGCTGTGTGAACACTGGGGTTACTGTGCATCTCTGTGGAGGGATGGGGCTGCAGGTCGGGCTGAGGCCGCGTTGTCGTACACATCTGGGGGAACCAGCAGCGGGGCACCCGGCAGCTAGAGCGTGGGGCTGGGGACCCTGGGTGCACCAGCAGGCTGGGCAGGCCCTGCTCCTCCCCTGGGAGAGGGTCTGCCTGCCTGTGTCCGAGGCCAGCCCGGACACAGCGCAGCTGTGTCGCCTTGGACGAGACTGCTATGGAGAGAGCGGTGTGAGAAGGGGCTGCGAGGGGCCTCCTCGGGATCTTCCCCTTTTGGCTCAGGCCCTTGCCCTTGCCTGAGCTGTGTGGTACTTGTGCCCGTGCCTGGCCATCTCCCTGCTAGTTGTGACCCCCGGCCGGCTGCCTGGCTTGGCCCAGGACCTGCCTCGTCACCACGAACTTGTCCGACGGTCACTGGACTGTCGGCTGGCCCTGGTTACTGTTGCAGAACCTGCTCTGCTCGCCTTGCCTGGGGGCTTGGGGACGGGGACCTTGCTGGTGAGGCCACCACCATTGGCTCCGTGCTCACCTTCCCTGATGGAGCAGCCAGCTCCATCTGCTCCCTGACGCTAACCTGCTGTTACCAATGGGTAGCTATCACAGGCTCATTTATGTTATGTGTATTACAGATTATGATTTATAAATACATGAATAAGTTAAAATTAAACTTGTGTTGGCAGTTCAGTTCTCTGTAGTAGTACCACAGAGTCTATTAAGTGATTAATGACGCATCTCCTCAAAATTTATGAAGATAAGAAGTAATAGATGATTTTCAGAGATTAGGCCTTGAATAGATGGCATACTTGCTCCCGCTTGGTGCTCTACATAGAGAGCACATACATCGGTTCCAAGGGAACGTTATTCCTTTTTTTTTTGCAGACTGTGGGCTAGCTCAATGCACAATCGTGAATGCCAATGTATTCATTTCAGGAAAGCCAAGTTGCACAGTTCCAATGTCTTTAGGAGATTTAACTGCCTCTTTGCTTAAAAACTGGACTCTAGTGACGTTGCTGCTTATCATGTGTCATGGGTTTTTTTGGGTGGGCTTCCTCAGTATTGCCATTGCTCAGCAAAAGGGACTTCTTCAGCATCAGAGGGCCGGACACAGTTGAACCAGCTGTAAATGTTTGACAATGGCAAAAGACTGATTTTGTTGAGCTGAGTGAAGGTTGATGCTGGTGACAAAAATCCATTTGGATACCAGTGTGGTCAGTGCCATCAATTAGATTGAGCTAACAAACCTTGCACCTGTAGACCCAGAGGTGTTTTCATACAGAGTGGTTCCAGCCTGCTTGTTTACAGAGCTGATACGGGCAGCCAGAGTGGCTCCCTTTGCTCCTGGGGCTGGACCTAGGCAGGTGAGGAATGAAGAGACACCCTGCATATCTACATCCAAGTGACACAGCATGTGAATTTCTGAGGGGGGTTATAAGGGTTTGAGTAATTTTAATCAATTTGTAGTTAGATTTCACTGTACAACCGTCAGTTAATTTGTCATAGGCTTTATGAGATTATAGATTTGTTGAGATTTTTAAGTGTTAAGTGTCCGTATGTTTTACAGGCTTAATATGGCTTTAGCTTGTAGGTTACAGTGACATTTTGCAACTTTTTTAAAGCTTACTAATCTGTTCCTTGGCTCTTCTGTGTGTGCAGAACCCATGTAGCAACTTATTTTAAAAACAAACCAAATTATTAACTCTTCAGTTAAAGCCAAAACATTTTAAGCCTACTAGCTGCTTATTCATATACAGAGAAAATAACTCCCATGCAGTGTAAATTTAAACGATCTGTATGTTTATGTGCTCAAAACATCTAACATAGTTACAGTAAAATTATGTGAGTCATGAATAAGATTATTAGGGTCAGTCTCATAGGTAATGGCTATCTGAAGAACTCTTCCACTCCTTGGCCATCCCCAGAGTATAGCAGTTCCTATAAGTGCTTGTATGAAGTGGCTTGAGGCTGAGCATATGGATGCTGGTACTTCAGAGCACTGATATTGAAGGCTATTGAAAGCACTCATATTGAAGCTGGTAGAGAAACTGCTGTGAGACTGCCTATGCAAGCAGGCTGGCGTGTGATTTCACAAGGATGAGGTCCTGCTCCTAAGCCTCTGTCCTTCTGCAAGGAACCTGTCCTGCCGTTCCTGCCTGTGCAGTGCTGCGTTCTACGTCCACTTCTGTGGAAAACTCATCCAAGGCCTGCTTGCCTTTCCTCCATCATTAAACGCTCCTCCCTCCATACATGTCAGCAGCAGCTCTTGCTATTAATGTCTATAGGCACATTACGTTAAGAGCAATTTAATAATGTTAGAATTTTGTCTGGGAGAGCCTCTGTTACCAGTGCTGGTTCTAACTATGTTTCAAGCCAGGGAACTCCTGGAGAGTACAACAGTTTCTAAAATACTATAATGGAAAAAAGAACTAATATTTGAGGCCAGTGGGAATATTCCACCTCTCTGTGCCAACGAGCTTGTGAAGGGAGCAGTGTATCAGCAAACGGAGAGGCTTAGTAAGTGACCAGTGCAGGCCTCAGGAGCTTCCCCAGTCTGATAGACTGTTACTGCTCTTACTCTGATAAATAATGCTGGCTAACATTAGTTATTAGAGAGGAGAAAGGATAATGCAATGCTGCACTGGGATGCGGATGCCTGCCATCGGAAGAATGGCTTCTTCCCCTTCACCCTCTTAGCTCAGCTATGTTCTGCAAATAAATGAGAAGGGATAAGCAGCATGGACATACAGCTTTATACGGCTTTGTTCTTGCAGTAGTAACAGTCTGTTGCTAGTTGGAAACATTTATCACCGTATCAGCGTGGCAATATGTGACTTTTGCACAGGGTGAGGTGTTAACTAAAACTACAGTCCATAGCGAGGGAATGAGGAACCTCACATGAGAGGAGAGGAGAGGAGAGGAGAGGAGACATCCTTGCCAAGTCCTGCTCTTGCAGCTTAGGACTGTCCCAACCTCTGCACGTCCTCGGCTGCTGCGTGAAGCTCAGCAATGGCTACAGGGGCAGCTTTGAAGGTGGCAAAGGAGAACAGAGTGCTCAGGTTGAGACTGCAGCCTGTGTGCTGACACTTCTGACCCAGCTCTGAGAGCTGAGATGTCTGTAGCTGGACGGGTCAGGGGGATGTACGGAGAGGCGTGTTTCAGGGGGTGAGAGACATGTGGCTAAATTCTGGACTCTGGTACTCGTGGATAATGAACAATCAGCAGAGAGAAGGGAAGAGGGTTTTGGTATAACCTTTCTTTTAACTGATCCTAAATTGAATGTTTGTTCAGTAACATGATATAACAATATTTAAATAAATGTGGAGGACTAACCCCTCCATAGGGTGTGTGCAGAAGCTTCCATATCTGATTCTCTGAATCCTGCCCTTGGTCCTCCAGTCCGCAGTTGCACTGTGCATATCTGGTTTTGGTCATGGGAGGGTCAAAATATGTTGAACTAATCTTTTAAAACAAAAAATAAAATGTTGAGGTTTTGAGGGGAAGAAAGAAGGTGAAGGGAAGTTGTAGATAGGAAAACGGTTCTTTTATTTTTGAAGATACATTGCTGGCTGGAGTCTATGTTTTAGCTTAAACAAGGGTAATACCATTTGTGCAAGATTGGGACAGCAGAGCATATTTATCTAACTTTTGTTTATTATTATCTAGTTTTCTGAATTTCTAAACCTCTGTTTCAACATATTTAGAATTCCTATTTCATTTTCACAAGACACTACATTTTGTGTCATGCCTTTGGCTGTACTGCATGTCCAAGGGTTACAAAAAAGGCACTATATGTGCATTACTACTGTACCTTTATATTTATCTACATGCCAAGATTAATCCAAGATGCGGCAATGTTTTGCCTTAGAGCAATTGTACCAATGAACCTTAACCCTGATCTTAAGAGACTTACTCTCTGTTCCTGTGACAGTTTGTTTATTCTTCACTTCAGGGCCTCTTTTGAGCTAAAACAGCCATTAAGAGAAAATTGTTCCAGACAGCTTTGCTGCCTCTGAGTAACAAAAACTGTGCAACTTTACTTTCATTTCTTCCAATACCTTTTCCAGGTGATTCCTGCAAACATAAATCCACTGTAGTATCCATCCAGCACTGGAATATTCTAAATGTGGAGAAATTATGGAAGTCATTAACAGTGTGACCTTTCAGCATTCTCTCTTTGTAAAAATTGCTGCATGCAGAGGACAAAACCCACTGTACTTTGTGTACTTATCATTGTAAATACAATGTGTACAATGTCCATATAGGAGGAAAAAAAATACGTCCAGATATTTTGCATATTTTCATTTATTTGTGTAGGTTCTTGTGCTGTGTGAGTGGCAGATAAAATTATAGCCATATTGTAAAAAAATGTTACATGTTGAGGGTTTAGTCCTAAGATAGGTCTAAACCCCTCTAATTTAGTGGAAGGTGGAAGTGCTCTGTATTTCTTCAAGTATTTGATTAATCCAATTAATCAACTTAAAAATTATTAAAAATTATTAAAATTAATCAATAATCTCAAAAAGTGACTGAGAATATATCCCTATATTAAGCAGGAACTCTTTTTCTTTACATTTATAAACTTACATGTTATCTGTGAAAGTGTAAAAGGACAAAAATGAAAAAGGATTGTTTGCCTGTAGTACAGTGGAGATATCAGGGGAAAAATGGAGCCGACTTCAGCTACTGTTAAAATTAATAAGAGCTGGATCAAACCTAGGATTTCTTACAGCTCTCATGAGGCACCACAGCTCTTGACTTCACTAATCACGAATTAAAACTGAATAGCTATGAACTATATCTTTCTATTCACTGTAGAAGAAATAACTCCTGGGTAGACTTAACATGGCAAAACTTGCTTTATTAAACCTTTTTTAATTAACCAAATACCTTACATTATTTCAGGTCCTGCTATACTGTTTCTTCTTATGGGAGAACTACTGAAACAGAGACAAAGGTCAGTTTAGGAGTTTAAAACTATTTATTTTAGAATTGTATCTAAAATGAAAAGAAGTTAATCAGAGATGAATGTATCAGTATCAGGGTAAAATCTCAGGCTGACAAATAGTGCAAATAGGCTTATAGTAGAATAATACATCATTTACTGCCCTTTTAAAAACGTATTTTGTTGAGTTGTAGTTGCAACAGAATTTACAAATTGCTGGAAAAGAGATAGGTTTTGGGTTTTTTTTTTTCACATTTTCACCAAGATTTTTCTCTTTGTTGCTGCCACAGAACAGAGACAGCAGTTATTTCTGTAGTATGGCAAGTATTCTTCTCTTCTGTTTGCATAATCTGAAAATAACTGAGACATTGCACTGCTTAGAATGAAGAAAAAATATTATACATGTGTAGATCCATACATATAATGCTTATGCAATTACTGTTTTTTTAATAGACGTATTTGTATTGTCAACTGTAATTGAGGTTTCTGTCTTGTCCATTCTATTTCTATTTATTAGTAATTATGATCTAGGAAAATATGAACAAGTGAAAATCTGATTTAGTCTTTCATATTGCATCTCATTAATTTTAAAGCTGCATAATAGTAAAATCTACAGTAATAATTCTGAACAATTTATAGGCAGTTGAATAGATATATCGAGGAGCTGAAATGGAGTCTTACAGGATACTTAAGATATTCTGTGAACACTTTGTACTACATGCATTAGTGGTAAATTCTGAGAAGTGTTAAGTGTTGGATGCAAAAAGCAGAGCTGGGAATGAGCTTCATTACAGTTGCTGTAGCAGTTTGTAAATACGAGGGTTATGACAGCTTAGAGAAGCTGAAACCAAGGAATTCTTGCAAAATAAACACCTACTCACAGGCTATGCTACCACGGAAAATTTAACACTGATAGAAGTCTCAGACATGGTTTTTCTGTGCAAAATCTCCTTATGTTCAGGTAATACTGTCCTGCAGTGAGGATCTGAAGACTTAAGCAGATTTTACAAGATGAAGAAATCTTGTCTTATCTGTATGATTTTACACAGAATATGTAAATTTCATAGGTGGTGCTCAGTTAGCTGTAGATTTCAGCAAAATTATGTAGGAACATAAATAATTCTAATATTTCATGAAATATGAATAAATGTCTATTCGATACTTCCTTTTTTTAAGGCTTATGAGAAACCTAAATTGACTGGTGTTGCTGGCGCTCTTTTGAAGAGATATTCTTTAATATTCTTAACATGCCACGTACCTTTCCATTAATTTGAAATAGTTTTCAATTCTTTCAGTGTTCCCTTAGGATTAAAAATTTTGTCAAATGCCAGTCCTCAGTTGTGCAAAGTTTCCAACAAGAGCTATTGGACTTGTTTTAAAATGAGTAACCTCAGTGCTGGAAACATTTCACTCTTCTGCATTGTTGCTTCTTTTTATTACAGAAAGGAACAGTTGTCTGTAACTGTTGGGCAGAAGGTTTTGGTCCTAAGTAAAATTACAGAGATATTGTTGTGTATCTGACATCTACAAATACAGAAAGCCCAGAGCTGCCGCTTGCAAGGCACCCTCAGTTCCCTACATTGTGCAAGGCTTTCCCTGCATCACATCACTGTGTACTGTGAATGTAATACAAGTGGAGCAGACAGAGTATGTCACAAATATTGATAAGACTCCTGCTGCCGCAAAATCTTTCTCGCCTTGAATTACAGCTGGCTACAAGATTAGCTTGGTCAAAAAAGTAATAAAAACACAGAAAAGCTTTCAAACAGAGAGGTGAAAAACTCCAATTAAGATAATTTTATACCTTAGGTAAATAAGCTGTGCCATGATGCACCCAGTCTTTTACAAAGTAATAACTAGAGCAGGAATGGCTATCACTTTATCTTACAGAACATGGTGGATAAGATATTCGTGAAACTCAAATGTTTTGCTTTCAAAATTGAAAGGAAGTTTTTTTCGTACAATGTGTATTTTCCTTGGGAAAATCATTATTTCAGGATACTGTTCGATATCTAGAGTTTAATTGGACCTAGAAAAGGAGTTGACTGAAAAATCCCAACAAAACCAACCCCCAAGCTTGCTCTAATTTGACATACTGTTAAGTAAAGAAAAAAGCATTTCAGAAAAGAGATAAATTCTCATGCTTCGACTCACATGTTCTAGAAGAATCTTTACCTGAGACAGATGTGACCTAACTACCTTTTGCAAAACTCCTTGAAGTTTTATGAAACAGCTGTGGCCAAGCACAAAGCTCTGCACCAGCTGCACTATGGGCCTGATCCAGCACAACAGTTGTTACTCCTCCACTCTGACGGCAGTAATTCCCCCATGTGTAGAATGAGGTCCTCATGGTGCCTTGACACCTACTAGTTTTAGGAGGAATCTGTGTATGTGCAACGAGGGCAGTTTCCCAGGTAAGACCAGGCAAGAGAAGTCCAGCTCAACTCCCTACATTATACTAGCTTGCAGAAGCACCAAGTATTAAAAACTATTACTGAAGCACCAAGTATTAAGACCTGTTACTGCAGTTTTTGAAACTGTTCTGGTTTGGTGCGGCTGGCAACAAAAGCGCCACGTGGCCGCCCCTCCCCCCGCCGGGGTGCGGAGGAGAATGGAAAGAAACAGGCAGAAACTGGTGGGTCGGGATAAGGGCTGTTGAACAGAACAGCAAACAGAGGGAACAGGAACAACACTGATACAGATAAGGAGAAAAACACAACACAAACCGCACAACCCAGAGAGCCGCCCTCCACGACTGCCACTGCGAACTCCCGAGCAAAGAGTGAGTTCCCGCCGCCCAGCTTCCCCCCACCGGAACCCCGCATGAGGGCACATGGTATGGAATACCCTGCTCTGTTTGGGCAGGTGGGGTCAGCCACCCCCCCCTCCCCCCCTCCAACTCCCCCACCGCTGTGCCGCTTCCTGGAGTCCAGTGAAAATTAACTCTGTCCTGGCCGAACCGAGGACATTATCCACCCCTTATTCCATACCATCTACGTCATGCCCAGGTTCCCCATTGTCCAGTTGATCACCACCACTTCTCCTGTCTCCAGATATCATTCCCTTAGTCTATGGATCATCACTCTAAAGTGTCTGTTGAGTTCATTTAATCCATGACTTCGGGCTCCATCCATCGTAA
>Ga0065711_1036510_pt1 | contig 20911 bp, 11 predicted proteins | sample Hoacrofraction12_FD_59098 | JGI IMG/M metagenome (GOLD analysis project Ga0065711, IMG submission 59098) | Hoatzin crop microbial communities from Cojedes, Venezuela - Epithelial fraction 12 v2 (version 2) | ecosystem: Host-associated > Birds > Digestive system > Esophagus > Crop | place...
TGTGCTGGACTCTCTCCAGTAGCTCCTCATCTTTCTTGAACTGGGGAGCCCAGCACTGGACACAGCACTGCAGATGGGGCCTCACTAGGGCAGAGTAGAGGGGGAGGAGAACCTCCCTTGACCTGCTGCCCACACTCCTCTTGATGCTGGCAAGCTCATTATTTTTGGTAAACGATAACCACGTGTGGGAACGGTCTTAAGCATGCTATGCAAATCAAAGTTTTACCTACATAACCAGGGCAAACAGATCTACAGGGAAAGCACGTCTGTAACCAGTAGCACCGTCTGCAAAATCCCTAGAGTAAGTCTGGGTTTATCAGCAGCAAAAGCCACTTCCCCACTCCCGGCCTGCAGGAGAACTGACACGTCATGCCAGCAAGCAGGGCTCCAGTCCTCCACAGCCCTCTCCCAGTGCCAAGCGAGCGTGGTACGGCTCAGCTCGCTTTTCAGTTTTTTGAGTGTTTGTAACCTTCTAGCTGGGTCCTACAGAAGTCCAGACAGCACAGGCCCGATGGGTTCAGATGGGAAAATGCTACCCCAGCTTTGCAGCTGGGTAAATGCGAGCAGGAAGAACTATTCTGCAGGTTTTCTGTGACCTGTGCATGTAAATCTCTGTCTTCTTCTCGTAGAACAATCTGCCCTAAGCCAGGCTGCCAGAAGGATTTGCGTGCATGAGAACAGAGCAGCGACAGCAGCTTCACCTCTTCTGGGAGCGGGCCCGTTCTTCAGCAGGCGGTGTAATTTCACAAGCGCCCTTTTTTATCGTGCTAGTTTCCTTCTGTGACTGCAGTGTTTCACACACCGACGTCTACAAGTGCAGGCTAACTTCACCTCTCCTTTCGACAAAGATCGCGGCTTTTGCTCAAATCAGTCACGTCTGTTGGAGACAACGGAGTGAGGGGCGAAAGCCTTTCGGGTGGAAGGACACGCAGACGCGAGAGCATCCGCGGAAGAGCTGGCCATGTTTGCTCGACACAAACTCTAGGCAGGTCAATCAGCCAGCGGATTCTGAACTGCCGTTCCCAAACGAGGGCCTGCTCAGCTTGCCGGGCCGCAGAGTATTGCGCAGTGATTTCACGTTAAAGACAACGTTGTGGTTGGAAAGATTCCAGCAAATATGTTCCCATTGCTGACGAACAACTTAAAAAATCAGCGAAACAGGATGGACTGATAAACACGGCAACATCGGCCAAAATCTCACTGCTGCTTTTCATGAAGCCCACATAAATAATTCTAAAATAAACAGCTGACGATCTGCCAACTCCCACCAAGCTCCTTTGACAGTTCATGGCCATGGGACCGCCTGCAAAGCACAGCACTGCGCTTGGGGGGTGCTCGTTGCGGGGCATTCTCCTTTGAACCAGGGCCGTTAGCCTTGGGTTTCTGAGGTCTCTGAGCAGTCTGACACCAACATCTACGCTGTCCCCAAGGCAGGCAGCAGCTGCAGTGACGTTCTGCTTCACACTCTTAAACCACGACAGAGGAGAAAGTTGAACAACAGCTGAGCTACAGGGATGGTCGTGTGCTGCACGGCTGGGGCCGATCCTGCAGAGGAAAAGCAGGGAGGATTCCCGGCGGCTTTCTGAGAACCAGACGCTTGGATCCTCCGAGTGGGTAACGTCCTGGCCTGAGCAATGCGCTTACCCCCAGGCTAAGGGTGAGGCTGCTTTTCACCCCATTGCTTGAAACCATTTCAGAAGTGCCACTGTTTGACAGTGCTGGCAGCGAGCTCCCGCAAGTGTAAACTGAGCTGCCGGCTTATTTAGCTCAAGAGAAATGTCAAGCGAGGCTCACACGAGAGCTATAAAAAGCCATTGGGAAGTTGGGACTCCATCAGCAGGGGGACTTAGCCCTAGGTGAAATACAGCGACCGCCAGCCGAGGCTCACACGCAGCAATGGGGACTTAGCACTAGGTGAAATACAGGGGCCACCAGCCGAGGCTCACACGCAGCAATGGCTGCCTACAGCCCCTCGACTGGGAGGCGAGCGCAGAGATGAACTTCCCAGGCAGGAGCAAGCGGAAACCTCGGGAGCGTTCCCATGGCCAGCTCGGAGCTGTGCTTGGAGAGTGGGAGAGGGGGAAGGGGTGTCCTGCACGGAGCAGCACCCAGCTCCACTTGGGACCTTCTCCGACGTGGCAGCCTGAGGGGTGCTGAGCCATCCCGGCGGCACAGCGGGAGAGAAAACACCGAGGGCAAAGGCACACGAACCCAATTTTGGGGCAAGCATACACGTGGCTGGGACGCAGCTCGGCAGGGCTGGGAGCCGAGCAAGCAGGTCCCGCAGAAGCAGGTGGGGGTCTGCGAGCCCGGCGCCCGCCCCAGCGCAGAGCACCTTGCGGCACGCCGTGATGTCATTCAGGTCGCTGCGCCCATGTAAACACGGCCGGCGCGGTGCAGCCGGGACGCTCCACTTCCTCCCGACAGCACGGCTGCGCTGAGCTGGGGTTCTGCTGGCAAAGGTAAGCCCGCTTTTACGCTCGCTCTCGGCGATCTAGAACCAACGTTCGGCAGCCTTTGCCGCTTCCTAGGAAAACACCGCACTCCTCGGGCTTTTCCTCAGGGTTTGGCTCTTGCCAGGAGGAGATTCGTGGAGCTTTGAGTCTTGAAAGAGCAGCAGCCCTCCCTGCGCGCCAATCCTCTGCATGAACGCGTGGAGGGGTCGAAACGGCGGCTGCATGAAATCGCTGCCGCTCGAGAAAGCACAACGTTGCCGCGTTGGCAGCCAGCAGCTCGCCAAATGTTCTCCGCTGTCACTGCTAGGTGCAATTTCCCTCTTTTGCCTGATTCCTCAGGGAATTTCTTTTACTTTAAAATCATACTTGGCAGTAAGGGAAACTTGCAAACCTGTCTTTTCTAACGGCGATTTATATTGCCATTAAAAAAAAATCTACGCGCTGCCTGTCTTTGTGCCATCCAATGCTCTTTGACTGAATTGCAACGGTAGGAAATTAATATTAGTCAGGAGGACACAATATGACAAAAATAGCAAGATTGCTCGGACTAGTTTTTGCTAATGAGAATCCTGAGGCAGTCTTAATTCACAATTCAGACTGCAGTCACTGGTCTGGATTAAACCTCAACTTCATGGACTGAAGCCTTTAAGCCGTACTTTTTAAAAGGTGGTTTGCAGACGGGCTTGCGTTCGCTTGCACCGGCAGCTCGGCTCTGCAGGGAGCCCAGCAAAACAGCGCGTACGCCATTCAGCAACGACAGACAGGATTCACAGTGGGTGGACCCTAAATCTCAAAATTTCTTAAAGTAAATCAAGAGGGAACTGCACCGAAGGTGAGTCAGTATGGCAGCTCTGGCTTGCCGCGGATTTATGTAGGAGAGGACCTCAGCAGCAGGCTGGAGCAGTAGGACGTGTGAAGTAAGAGTGTGATTTTTGTTCAAGGGCATGTTTTCTGGTGTCAAGCGAAAGTGCTGGGACCTTGACTCCGGTGCAAACATCACCAGCCATGGGAATTGCATCTGTGATTGATGCCAGTCCGTCCACGGGACAGCCCTTGCCCAGCCTGGAGCAAGCGCTCTGACGAGGCTGCCGGCGCCCTGCGTGTGCCTGCCCTGCTTCTTCCGCTGCCTGAGAATTAGACTAGTTGCAAAACGAAAACATCTATCACAACAGACCAGAAAACCCAGACCCGCTCTTTTTTGTGGAAGAAAACCAGAAAAAGTACCCTTAACTGTAGAACTTTCCACTTCTGACTGCAGAGGTTTCATACCGACGTGCGAGTACAGTAGCGTGAGACATTCATAGTCGTGCAATGAGAGCAGGGTGTAGAGGCATTTGTGTTTTAATAAAACCAATTAACTGGCTATGTCCAGCTTTTCACCCACCAGCACTCCCAAGTCCTCCTCGGCAGGGCTGCTCCCAAATCCCTTCATCCCCCAGCCTGCACTGATACCAGGGTTGCCCCGACCCAGATGCAGGACCTTGCACTTGGCCTTGTTGAACCTCCTCAGGGTCACATGGATGCACTTCTTGAGCTTGTCCAGGTCCCTCTGGATGGCATCCCGCCCCTCCAGCGTATCGACTGCACCACACAGCTTGGTGTCATCTGAAAACTTGCTGAGGGTGCGCTTGATCCCACTGTCTACATCACTGAGGAAGATATTGAACAGCACCGGTCCCAGCACAGACCCCTGAGGGACACCACTCGGCACCGATCTCCATCTGGACATTGAGCCGTTGACCACTACCCTCTGGATGCGACCATGCCACCAATTCCTTATCCACCGAACAGCCCACCCATCAAATCTGTGTCTCCGCAACTTAGAGAGAAGGATGGTGCAGGGGACTGTGTCAAAGGCCCTACAGAAGTCCAGATAGATGACATCCGTAGGTCTCCCCTTGTCCACCGATGCAGTCACTCCATCAGAGAAGGCTGTCAGGCAGGACTTGCTGCTGGTGAAGCCATGCTGGCTGTCTCAAATCACCTCCCTGTCCTCCACGTGCCTTAGCAGAGCTTCTACGAGGATCTCTTCCATGATCTTCCCAGGAACAGAGGTGGGGCTGACAGGTCGGCGTTCCCAGGGTCCTCCTTTCCACCCTTTTTAAAAATGAATAAAAATTTAAAAAAGAAATACAGACTCTAATTAAAATGTAAAAATCTGTAGTTAGGTAACAGTGTATTTTTTTGAAATTACATATTCTGAAAACAGTACGTTGCTGTGGGAGCTGTCTCCCTGCAGCACGTAAATAAGCACTGATAAAATCTGATGGAGCTTTTCAGCCCTCTACCTCGGCAGCGCACACACCGCGCAGCAAAAGGCTTTGCTTTCTTTGCAGCTTCGGAGACCCAATTTCAGACTGACACTCGGTGGTTTCTCTGCGTGTCTGCTTTTGCGCGCAGGTGAGAAGATAAGGGCACAGTGTGGGATGGAGCTTCAATCTGAACCAGAGAAGCGGGAGGAAGGGCAGAAACGCAACGGTTTTGTAGTCCCCTGTGCGTGTGCCTGGGTGCGTTTTGTGTAAAGAGATGGTTTAATCTCATTATATTTTTATGAATTCTTAATGCAGCTGTTCATTCTCAGAAAGCGCCCCGTTCTGATGAGCCGGCAGACATCACCCGTGTATATTTTAATTGCGTTAATGCTTTTGCACTGCCAGCCAGGTCATCCTGCTCAGTCCACTTCACTGTAAACGGCCTGACCTGGAGCTGACGGAACACGAAGGAGAGGCCTCTTCTGACTCCACGGGCCGTACGTCTCCTGTTCACCAAGCCCGGTGTTGCTTTTGCTTGGGGTGGTGGGGATGGGACATCACTCGCAGTTCTGCAGGCTGGGGTTTGTAACTTCTTGGCCCCAAGGGTGAAAGCAGCTCCCTGGCGTCCATCAAGCGCAGCTTTTCAGGACTCTTCTACCTGTAAATACCCGCGATACGAGGACTACTCCTGGGAGCACTTCTCCCCCGAATATCAGTTATTCAGCAACACAAGAGCTTTTCTACGTGGGATCACCCAAGAAGACAGCAACACAAACTCATGAGAACAGAGTCACCCCACCGCCTCCCGCCGCTCAGACAGCCCTCACCGCTTAGAAAAATACCTTAAAGAGGAGGGCAAAGAAATGAAATCTTGATTAACTCTGACACCTTGTGGACAATTAGCAGATGAAGATGAAGGCCGAGGGGGAACCTCTTCGTGCTGCGGGCTCGGCCATGGTCGCAGGCACGCTGCAGCCCTCGCAGCCCAGCCCCGTGCGCGTCTGCGTGCCTGGGCACAGCCTGCTGCACCCAGCAAGCGAAGGCTGAGTTCTGGTATCTGGTGGTATCTGGAGTGCTCAGCATCACCCTCGTGTTGCAGCAGACACGTCCTGGACGCGTCGGTTTACCCTGAACGGCTCCGTGCAGAGGCCAGTTTGAGTCAGCAGCCTGAACCTGATTATTCGCGTTGCTGACGGTGCGGTCTGGTCCTTAGCTGTCACATGAAATGTAACCAGGGGCTAACTGTGTCTGGGGACCTCAGGAAGCAAACTGACTGCGATGACTCATTTGAACTGAAGAACACCCATCCACTGGCCAGCATTTACATATAAACGCGTCCCTAAAATAGAACATTTTGCAAACGTACCTAACCCTCCATGGTTTCAGTGGCCATCTAGCACCCGTGTTTTGGAGGAGCACTGGCCAGTCAGCCGACCATTTACATTCAAGGGAAACCAGGCAGCTAGCAACTTTGCAGGTGGCTTGTTAATGGCTTCTTGGCAAAGCGGGAGGTCACCCGATGGGACAGAAACTGGGTGCAGTGAGCAGTGCTCTTACTAGAGACAAGGGCAGCAGACAGCACGTCCAGCTAGAGCTGCAGGTGAACCAGATGGAAAGGGATCACAGACTTCCAGAGCGCCAGAAACTCACAGCACTCTGAAGAAATGGGATGTAACCCAAATTTACCACTCTGAGAAGCAACGTCCTGAGTGAGCACCGCAGTGCTTAGCTCCACGCCCTGCCTGCTCCCCATCTCAGTGTCCTGAGGAGCACCAGAAAGGAGAGCGGGAGGCCTCCAGCGTTGCTTCTCAGATAGGTGGCGATCAGGCCATGGGCCAGATGCATCTTTCCCCCTCATTTCCAGCACCTTTTGAGCTTCCTCCATCCTCATGGGCACATTACAGCCTTGAGATAGGAGCAAGGCTGTGGTGTCCTGGGATGGGGACAGCTAGGGACACCCCACCACGGAGCAGAGCATCTCATCCCAGAGCTGGCTTGGGGTGAGGGTTACTGGGAGCAAACAGCAGACTGGAGGGATTGCCCTAAGGGGACAAAACCACCCGGGAAGGGGTGCTCCAAGGCACTGCTTGTGCCATCCCAGTGAAGGATGGGGATTAGATAGATGGTTTCTCAATTACACCATTTCTTTGATGGTTGGATGCAGCCCAGTTGCTGAGTGTGCTGCAGGAGATAAACACGCAGACCTTGCTTTTTGAAGACCGTGAGAAAATGAAACATGAGTTTAAAAATAAAAGCAAGGAAGCTGGCGGCAGCTTCTGCTTGGGGAGCCCACAGGAGCGGCGGTTAGGTGGCCCTGCTCACCATCACCATCAGCCAGAGCCCCTGCACCCGCAGCAAGGGTGGCCCGTGTCCCATCCTGGGACCTGGCCACGTCTGGGCATTTCTGGGGCCCAAGTTACAAGCCTTCCACAGCAGCCTTGAGCAGTGGCTGTGCAAGCTGCCAAGTCCAAGTACTGCAACAATTAACAAGCTGAAAAAACAGCTATTTTTGTTCTTTGTCGCTTGAGAGCTCTAAATGCTACTCTTTTTTTGCAACACAAAGGAAAAAAACATTAGTTACAGGGTACGAGTTACTAATATCTACCTACAGAGACACTTTTTCTGGCAGATGCCCCTTGCCAGCGGTGCAGGAAATGAGTCAGAAGGAATGAATCAGTGTCTGCAGTGCCACATGAAATAGGAAGCTGATAGTTTTAACCGTTGTGTTAGACACAGGAGGGAACCACTGCAATGAGAATTATAACCCTGTGGGGAAACACCCAATAAAACCAAACTCCTGCCTGTGTTGCCTTACTGAAGACAAGTCCCAGTCGCAAACGCTGACAAAAATGGATGGCCCAACAGTTCGACATGTGACATTTCACCGTCCAAACTCATCTGAATCAAAGGAGAGACAGAAATTGGAAGCATCTAAAAATAAAGTTATCTGACGGAAAAAAGTGTTAAACTGAGGCTACTAGGGTGATGAGAAATGGAAGCTGCTGATTCGAGTAGGTCTCTGCTGGTTACATTAGCTTAAATACATGGCAGCTCTGGCTGCGTTTACAACAGCCAAACTTCTCAAGCCCACCCTCTGCTACCCTTTTCGTCATGGTCTGTCCCCATGAGGAGAGAGAAGGTGGGTCCACCGGGTCCACCGAGGGGGTCAGGGGGTCAGGAGACATGCCACCCACGCAACACCTAACGTACAACTTAATGCAGGTATGCTTCAGAGGTTGGCACCCACATTTTGATCGCTGGGCCATGTGGCTGCTCACGTGCAGAAGCTGGGCTGTAACACACCTTTATTCCACGTATTCCTCCCCTGCTAGCCAGAGACCAAAGCACAGATGACCTTGAACTGCCAAAAGGACAGGCAGCTTCTCCTGCTCCTCTACGAGCAGCATGGCAATCGGGCAGCCTGGCAAGGGGACTGACACAACAGGAATGGTCCTCACCTCTGTGGGGACAGTGGGCGACCTCTGAAAGCGCAGCTCTGAAGAAGATGGCAGGATGTTTTATACAGAAAACATTTCTAAACCTCTGCTTTGTACTGAATAGTCAGATAGGAAATGCAAATGTGAATATCGACAACTTTTGCAGTGCCTTTGCCTTTACAGCCTCTGTTTTTGTTCTCTACAGGAATCAGCCACCCATCCTATACCACAACAGAGGTTTCCAGCAGCCCAGTCATGACACAAAGCAACCAGACCTGCTCCAGTCACAATATCACGTTCAAAAACAGCCTGTACGCGACCACGTACACCCTCATCTTCATCCCCGGCCTCCTGGCCAACAGCGCTGCCCTCTGGGTCCTGTGCCGCTTCATCAGCAAGAACAACAAAGCTGTCATCTTCATGATCAACCTGGCCGTGGCCGACCTGGCTCACGTCCTCTCGCTGCCACTGCGAATATACTATTATATTAACTCCACGTGGCCTTTTGGGAGATTCCTTTGCTTACTATGCTTCTACCTGAAGTACCTCAACATGTACGCCAGCATTTGCTTCCTCACCTGCATCAGCATCCAGAGGTATTTCTTCCTGTACCAGCCGTTCAAAGCCAAGGACTGGAAGCGGCGCTACGACGTAGCCATCAGCATCGTGATGTGGCTTGTAGTCGGGATAGCGTGCTTGCCGTTCCCCATCATGCGCAGCTACGGCCTGACCAACACCACGAATACCTGCTTTGCAGACCTTCAAGTCCGGCAGATCGACAGCAAGGTGGCCACCGTGCTGATGACAGGCACGGCGGAGCTCTTTGGGTTCATTGGCCCGCTCGTCATTATTTTATTCTGCACTTGGAAAACAAAAGACTCTCTTCGTGGCTTCCAGATACCACTGCAAAACAGCTGCGAGAGGCGGAAGGCTTTAAGGATGGTTTCCATGTGTGCCGTTGTGTTCTGCGTGTGTTTTGCACCGTATCACATCAACTTCTTTTTCTACATGCTGGTGAAAGAAAATGTCATTACAGACTGCTTCCTGAGCGCCATCACGCTCTACACCCAACCCTTTTGCTTGAGTCTGGCGAGTCTGGACTGCTGCTTGGATCCGATCCTGTATTTCTTTATGACTTCAGAGTTTCAGGACCAGATATCAAGGCACAGCAGCATGGTCATCAGGAGTCGGCTCATGAGCAAAGAGAGTGCCTCATCAATTAAGGAATGACAAGAAAGCCAGCTTAGAAGAATGAAGATATTTCATACGAAATCTGTGACTGTTCTGTGATATTCGATTACCAACTCCGTTGTGGAAGATCCTGGAAGTTTATTTGGGGGAGTTTTGTGGCAGTGGAATTCTTCCGATACATAGAAGATAAAACTCTGTTCAAGACCAATATGTTGGGAGCTGATGAGCAAGTCAACTGTCATGACTACGCCTACCGCTGTGCCACCCATTCCTGACTTTGCTGGACTAGAAAATATACAGGAGGGAGTAACAAAGCTTTTGCTAGGAAATGGTGGAAACGTCCCAGGAGCTTTTCTTCCATTTTCCCAACTCCACGGCTCTACGATCAAGCCAAAGACGATCCCACGTCCACACACTGACGTCTGCTGCAATGTCTTCTCTGCTAAACACACACAATGCGTCCAAAGACCTGAAAATGGCTGGTAATAATAAATGACAGTTTTGGTCTCTGCACTCAGGGCTGCAGACGGATGAAGGCTGGCAGCTTGCTTCAGCACGGCAGCTCTGGCTTTGAGTGCATCCCACTGGTCACCATACTTACCTCTGCTTCGCTGTTCCCGCACTCTTCCTCCTGCTCTCGTTCATTATTTCCTCATCACCTCACTCTACAGGACTTTAATCCCCTCCAAGCAGCCCATGGGGGTGAAGGGGGCATTAGAACGTGGCCTTTGCCTCCGGACCCGGAGGGGCAGGACCGCCGGGAGCGTGCCGGGAGCTGCCGGGCTCAGCATCAGGGGATTTGACATTTTGACATTGTTGGTGGTACCATTCAGGTCCTCACTCTCTTCTGTGTGTGGCTTCTTCGTCCCAGAGGTACCTGTGATGGATCCGCCCTGTGAAATCTCTGCTCAATGGGATCAACTGGCAGAACTCTTTAAAAAAAAAGAGTTGTCCTTGCCAAGGTGATTTCACTAATAGAGCATAAGCTAATTTCTTCGGTAAATTACTCATCATGATTTTTTTCCGACCAGCTTTTCTCATAATCTTAATGTTTACATTTTAATAACTTTGTCAGCTATGAAGATACGAAAAACAGCAACAAGGAAGCCACTTACCCCTTATTTTAAATTAGTGACAGCTCTTTGGCCAAGTTCACCCGTGTTGTGTATCTTCAAGGGCACCCTCACGATACCTGGGGATTGCTTTGGCTGAACACATGCACTGATTTTATTGCCTTTGAAAACCGGTGTTTCTTCAAAAGGAACATGCACAGCTCTCCGTAAGCACCAGTGCCAGCATCTTACACGTTGCCATAAAAATAGAATACCAGAGATACTTGCTAAGTATATTTTAAATCTAACTACTCAGTTCCACTTAATTACATTTTAACCCAGCCAAAAATTTTCTGCATATTATGTTTACCACTTGACTCTCACACACTAAAATGGGGAAAACCAACTACCAGCCAGGTTTAAATTGCCATTACACTGGAGTTCCTCCAGAAGCCCGCGAAGACGTACTGATTAAATACAATAAGCTCGTGTAGTTCTCCTCCCATTCGTGAGAAGATTATTACGGGCTATAGTACAATGAACCTTATCTTCTGTGTAGATATGTGAAAATACCAAAATATGCCTATCTGAAGGAAGCAACTTTCACAGAGGGAGCATTACTGCCGGCTTTGCTAGTTTTCTGGTGAGAAAGCTGCAGCGTAAGCAAACGGCCCATCTCCCACCGCAGTCAATGGAAAAGTTTTCTCTGCTTTAACCGGCAGTCCTTTACGCCAATGACATATGTACGAGTTTACACACCACAAGTAGTCCCTTTAAAAATGTGAGTAGAGGTTGATGCTCAGGTATGCAGCTAAACATGCATAACAATTTTCATCAGTTTAGCAGTTCCCATAAGCTAGACACTGTGTAATATTGCCAGTGAAGGAGCTTTCAGTTTCAAGGGTTGGTTCTGAGGATTTTTATGGACCTTGATCCGCTAGCACATGACTGGGAGGTGTTTACTGTGATTTCTTTCTCGTAGAATTCTGCGTTTATCAGGTGAAAAGAAGTTGAAGGCACTGTTACGGTAACTATGTAGCTTGTCCTACATTTTTCCTTCTGAAAATTGATGCTTAAAAAATAAAGGCATTTTTGCAAACGCAAGCTGAGTTTCATAGTTATCACTTACACCCAGTGACGGTAGCGAGAGCTTTTTTAAGCCATTTACAACAAGACTGGTAAAGCAGAAATTGGTACTGAAAGTTATAATGCAGACCTGGCAGGGGAATACCTCCTCCAGCATCCGAATGTCCAAAGAGCGATGGTGGCTCTCCTACCCCTAACCTTAACAACGAATTTGGTGGCACCATGAGGGACAACATTCTCCATCACCATGCTGGCATCCCCAAGCACCTCAGCCCCCATCCTCCTGCCCTCTGAACTCTCTTGGACCCCCCAAAACTCTCCTTTTACATACCACAGCCCCAGCCTGAGAGGAAGTCACACGCTCAACGCTTGCAGCCTTCCAAGCCAACTCATTTTGGTGGGCAGGTTAGACAACTTGGTCTAATGGTCTGTTCTGGTGTGTGGGAAAGTGAACTGGTTTTGGCTAGGATAGAGTTAAATTGGCTGCATGGTGCTTAGCTGCCAGGTAGGCTTAAACCATGACAGAAAGTTAGCCAAGATGGTCATGATGGTGAGCTAGCCTAGAGAGCAATAAGTCATAGTAAAAAGAGACCAAGGAAAACTTGCAGTTTTCTGAAAGCGTGCAGAAAGTCAAAGACCATGAGCTTGGCCTCCACAAACTGGTATGTGAAACTCAAAGCTTTCGGTTCCAGTCCTCCAGAACCTCAGCAGTGTGTCTCGGGAGAAGATCAGAGAAATCCAACATCACTGCAGAGGAGAACAGCATCTCAACTGCCTTCGTGGCTGGGAGGTGCTGGATCCCAGACACGACCTGGGGCTGCAGGTGCTGGCTGTCAAAGGCACAATGTGCCCAGCTCCCGTTCCTGTAATTCACCCCCTTTCCTGTGACCATGAAATGTATTTATTATTTTGACAAGAGGAAATGTAATTACATGATGTTACTCCTGGATTATCTCTTGCGCTGCTCCCACCGCCCAGACTCACCAGCTACAAAAAGATGACATCTTCAGCCTTCTTGGGGAGACACAGAAAGAAGCCTTTCAACAGAGATGCCACAGAAAGGCCAAAGTTAGCCAAATCAAGAGGCTGGGTACAGCTAGGCGGGTTTGCAAAGGCTGGATCGGAGGGGGCCCACGGGCACCCAGTGCTGGAGCAGCCCTGTGCCAAGCCTCACCGTGAAGGGCGGAAACAGCGAGGTCTCCAAGCCACCCACACCGATGGCAGCTCCTGTCCCCTGATGGCACGGCCCCGGGAAAAACCACGGCGTGACATACTCTCTTTCTCTAGCACATGCACCATTCACCTCTTAGCAAAAGAAAATGCGTTTCTTTGCAGTGCCAGCAAAAGGCCACCTCATCCTAACTGGTATCAGAGGTCTGGTGATTCCTCTCCTGCTTGGGAAAGGGCCCTCCTGTGCTCAACAAACGTATTTGGAAAGAAATCCCATGGGGTTTAATGCCCTTCTGCAGCCTCAGGTTCTGAGCTGCAGGTCCTCACGAGTACCTTGGCTTCATTTTCTTTCCTTAAATGAAATTATGAGCTCTCTGCACAGAGAAAAAATAAAATACGCTGTAAATGCAGAGTAACAGCTCTGGGAGCCAGCTAAAAAACTATGAAAACCCTTCATTGCATTTAACAGATTTTGGGGCTATGGCTGGTGCATTTTGACCAAAAATGCGGAGTCTGTAGATTACACAATGGCTTAGCCCGAAAAAGTAGGGAGCGACTGACAATTATTTGCTGCAAAAAAAATTAATCAAAGCTTCTTAAAAAAGCTGCCACTGTAGAGACCACCGGGGACTCACCCAGCCCCATGGGCCACGTGCCGACGGCTCCGGCCAAGCCGTAGCAAGTCTCCGCACAAGGGCGAGCTGCTTTGTGTGAGTAAGACCCTCCTCCTGCTGAATGGCCCACTGTGTTTCATACATCCTTCAGGTGCATCCTGTCTGATATTTCTAAATGCTGAGCACTGAAAGCGACGGTGATGGCATGCATTTGGCCTTCTGCCCACAGGATACCAGGCTCAAGGCGAAGACGACCTTTATCTGGAGGCCTTAGATAAAGTCCCACAGTTATTTAAAAATCCCTTTGTGTCTTCTGCCTTTGAACGTACGACATTGCAGAGCGTAAAACGCATGGTTAGCATTGGTAATGAGCCAGAAGAACAGAACTGCTAAACAAAAATATGCATGCAGTTGAAAGGAGAATGGAGGGGTCAATTAGAATATGCTGAAGGCCGAGGCTTGAGGCTTGCCAACCCATCAGCTTTTCACCACCAGGAAGGTTGCGATCTCCTGCGAAAGTGCTTCAGAAAGACATGAGCGGAGGAAGGACCTGGCGTGGTTACGAGCCCCGAGGTGGGAATCTGACCCTCGCTATGGTCTGACATCCTCTGACCTCTCCTTCCCCAGCAGCCCAGCTCCAAACATGTACCTAAAAATAGGGCTCGGAGATGGCTGGATACGGCGCTGGATGTGTAGTAGGATGTCCTAGGCAGGATATCCTGATGGAACAGCCGCTTCACTTTGGGATAAGCCTTTAACCTCTGGAGAGGGACGGGGCGCAGCGCCAGCCTCCCTTCTGTGAGTCGGTGAAGGGTCTGCAGACACACGAGCACGGCGCTTCCTTCCGAGGGTCAGCGTCAGCTGCCGAAAAAGACGCAAGAGAAGAAAACCTGGAATGATAAGCAGCTCTTGCATCTTCCAGATCACTCTACTCTCAGCTGAGACACGCAGCCTGAGGCTTCACAGGTACTCATCGCTAGCAGGCTACTTCTACACGATGGATAAGCAAGTGGTAGTGAAGAACCCCATAGATATCTATACAGGCTGGTATATAAACCGTATATAAAGCGGTTTTGCCTTTGCCTTCATGAGGATGTCGACCAACGGACTTAAGTAACTGCATCTCCACCGACCACAGGACACTTCAGGTCGAGGATCCTCCACTCCGTTCTCTGCGCTGCCGTCGCGAAGCAGCACTTCATGGCACGGGAATTGCGCTTGGGTCCCCGCAGCCAGCGTCACGGCCAGCACGGAGAAACCCTGGCAGAGCCGGTGGGCTCGGCTGCCGCGGGGAAAGACGCACGCCTGATCCCAGACCCTGAGCCCGCGACTTGTTCTACAACTTAAGGTCATCATAGCTTCCTCCTTTCATTTCTCTTTCACAGTTATGCTTCTGTTAGTTTTGCAGGATCATAGGACCAATTGCAGAAAATAGATTGAAACAGCAAGAATAGTTCTATTTATACATTACCTGCAGTGAGCTAGGGAAAGATGCCAACAGCCGTATCGTCGGCACAAGCCCTGGGCCGTGAGGTGCAACACCAGATATCAAATAAAACTGTTCAGCTGGAAATGCAGCAGCTCATAGTAAGTCACAGTACGATATATGCCTGCCAGCTTGCAGCAATTCAGAAAGGAGATGATGCTTAGCTGGCAGTAATAGAACTAAAAGTTATATATATGTGTATATACATACATGGGAAAAGAATTAAAGGAGGCAAAAAGAATAAAAAGAAATTAAGAACAATACACATGATGTTTGGGGTTTTTTTTTTTTAAACAATAGTATTTTAGGAAAGACTCCACCTTAAGCCACCATATTATTTCAGAAATCAAGTCCAAACCCTTAGCTCTAGCCTATAGCCTCCACAGCCTGGGGCTAACCAAACTTCCAAGAAAATGAAGGAAAATTGCTGCCTTCCAGTAACTCATGCTGGCACAGTTTTCAGTTTTCCTTCAGCGAGCACTTACTGGAAGATTTTTGCTTCTGGATTTTCTAGCGTTTAGCAAGCAGACAGCAAGTGACTGGGGATAAAAGCAGAAGCAGCTGGACCGAAGGACGCCGTCACCTAACACAGCTTCTGAGCAAAACGAGGGAAAGCGAGCTCCGAGGTCCCCCGCGCGCGGCGGCTGGACCAAACGACGTCATCGCCTTCCCAGTTGTTTTAACGTCATTAGCCGTACACGTTTTCGGTGGCGAGGAGAAACAAAATACAGGATTTCCTGTTCTGCAGCCACTGTACTGGGCTGCAGATGCCGGCAGGATTCCAGCGCTCCGAAAACATGTGGAAGTTTAACGAGGAGTCGCCGGAGCTGGGACTGCTGCGAAAATCGGGAGGAAATCAAAGCAGCAGGCTCGCTCCTCCCGCTCTCTAGCATGGATGTCACCCCTCCGAAGGATGGGAGTCGCAGGAAGGTAAGCTGGGTTTCTGCTGCGCGTTCTCTTCCGTAGATTGAAGCTGTCATGGTTTTGAGCAGTGCTGTCGCTCGCTCGGTTTTAGTTCTTCCTCACGAGATCGTATCAGGCAGAAGCTGGTGCAACGTCCTCAGCAGCTTCTGACAGTGCCCACGTATCTCTGTATCACTCAGCTCCGAAGGGTGGGCAAGCGGGGCTCGGTGCCTCCGAGCAGGCTGCTGCGTGGGGCAGTACGTGGGGAAAGCCTCTTTTACCCAAAATACTTCAATTTTGTCATTGCTGACAAAAGCTGCCGTAACGGACCAGCTCTGTTTACACATTTCCTATTAGTGCCTAGATTAAACAAACAAAACTACTGCTCAATACGCAAGTGCCAGAAAGCCTCCGCTACTTCAAACCAGGAGCTTATCTCAAGCCAAAAGGGGATTGATTTGGTTTGATTTTTTTTATTTTCCCCCTTAAGCTGCTTTTTCCCCAGCATCCCCAGCTCGGAGGGGGGCTCTGCCCCAGTCCCCCCGCACCGGGGGCTCTCCCCCACCACGCCTGGGGCGCAGCTTTAGCCCGGTTTGTCCGACCAACCCATGGAAAAGCTGAGGGCGAGTTTGCCAGCGAGCCCGGGAGTAGTAACTACAACACCGCGGCGATGCAGGGCTGGGTGGGGCGCAGCGTGATTCAGAGGAGCCAGGCGATTTCCAGCGACAGCCACATGCGCCTCCAGGAACACATACTGCTGACACGCTCAGAAAGAGAAACACGGGTGTTTCAGTAGCTGCCTTAACCTCCTCATGAATTGCAAAGTTGGTTACTGGGTGGTTACTGGGTCGCAGCGCCACATCCACAACCAGCAGCCTTACTCCTCTGGCAACGCCGCTGACCTCCCCCCTGTAGTTTCAGCGTGCCATGGGATAAAGCTCCGCTTTGCCACTTAAAAAAAAAAGCCCACCCAGCTCCTGCCCATGTGCAAATCCACGCGTGGATGAAATAGGAAGACGAGGAATAGCAGCTCCCTGCTCTATGAAGCCCCTGGACCAACCCCTGCCACAGCCCAGGGGAGCATCTCTGCCCCGACACCGGCATCACCGACAGCAGAACACGGGGAGAGTTGGGGGGGGCTTGCGGCAAGGCGCAGGCAGGACGGAAGGTGAAAACTGGAAAACAACAATAAATCAAAAAAAAAATCCACCCTTTCAGAAAGTGTTGCAGTGAGTGAGCACCGGGCTGAGCCCAGGCCGGCGGCGAGCTCCCTGCTGCCTTCTTGCCAGGTGCCCGACGGGTGCTGGCACCTAAAAACCAACAGCATTGGCTGCTGGGAGTGACACCCGGCCCTCCCGCCAAGAAATGGGCACCCCAGGGCTGCCTGGAAAAGCCAAGAAATGGAGAAAACCAGCACGGAGGCTCCCCATGGCCACGGTTTAGATTTGGGCTGAGACACGTGGCAGGGAGGAGATGGTGGGACGGGGACAGCGGGCACCCCATAATCCTGCTCACAAGCCCAGACCAGCAGCATCACCTCTGTTGCTGGAAGGCTGTGCCGAGAGCCAGGAATAGCAGCGTTCCCCCCGCTCCCTGGCAGTTTCCCCTCCCTGTTTTCCCCAGGGATGTGAAGACAGGGTGTCCTGCCACCACTTTTCCAGGGTTGAACAGTCTCTGGGTGCAAAGGGCTCCGGCCGAGAGCGGGGCCAGCACCGAGCACGAGCCCCTCACGGGTTTTCAGGACATTGCAGGGACCGGAGGGTTTTGTTCCCCCGCTGTCCCCTTGGGCCAGATGTCACCGCTCCCCTGCCCCATCCCAGCAGAGGGATCAGAAACCTCTGACCCGGAGCCACCTGCTAAGCGCAGTCAGCAGCCAAAACAGCGCATCAGCCCAGGTTTCACTTCAGCCTCGCTTTTTCACAGCCAAAGGCTGGAGAAGTCAGTAAACAGGGAAGGCGGTTTGGCGAGGGCTCAGGAACCGGGACACGAGCACTGCGCGTGGGCACAGTGATGGGTAAATGCACCGACCCCTCTCGCACCAGCAGTGTGGGCAGCAGGCAGCCAACTGAGAGGCTGATAGCTCTATTTCATATATATATATATATATATATCTGCATATAAACATATAACCTCCTCCTGGAATGGAAAACATGACAGCCCCCCGAAGAGCTGCCTAGGTGAGGAGGAGTAGGGCAGGAGAGCCTTCACCCCGTGCCTCAGAGCAACCCCAAGTTCTGCACAGAAGCCCGGTCCCCGCTGCGGGCAGTGAAACCGGTCCCCGTGGCAAATGCCAGGCTCAGGGCTGTGGGAAGCAGCACCAGTGGCTGCTTCTTAATTAAACACCACTATCGAGGGGCTCGGTGGCCATGGCAAGAGGTGCTCAGGGCTCTGCCAGATCAGGCTCTGGTCTCCTGGAGGGGAAGGGCAGGCTGCCCAACAGCTCGCAGGCAGCTACAGGCTCCGTTTCCAAGGGGAAAATGGCACTGTTCTGCGGCAGACGATGCTACAGGCCCTTGGTTTGTAACCTGCTGCTGCCAAACTGCCTCTTCCCCAAAAAAGCAGGCTGTTTCCCCGCAGGCTTTGCTCACAAATGGCAAAATCCATCACCTCTGCAGAGCACGGCACGGGGACCTGCGAACTCCCCATGACCCGCTAATGCCATCAGCGCTGGCTGGATGAGGCGAAACAGATAAATGGATGAAAAGAATTTCTGCTCTAACTAAAAGACAGATGTATTTACCTTCCTTCACATCCTGAACCGTTGCTGGAGGCTAATTTCTGTTGCTACAGCACGATGCCTGCATAATGTGCCATGAGCGCCGGAATCGAGTTAGCAGGACCGGCAGCGCGACTGGCCTGTGTTCGGCCAGCTATTAGTTTATAAACCCGGCCTTAAACCTGGAGCCAGAGCTCTGATAGATCTGTCTGATCTGCCTGCACCTCTCCCACTGCCCTCCACTCCGGTCAGCTGCCTGCCAGCACCGTCGCCTGCCGATGGCGATTCCTGCCCTTGCCACCGATTCACGTCGGACCACTGCAAGGATCCGAAAAGACAGCGTCTAGATCCATTTAATGCCCCTATTTACAGTCCCACCAAAACTACTTGTAGACATAGAGAGCACCAATCTGATGGGAGTGTGACAGAAAACGATACGCAGTCAAAGAGGTCTGGAGAAACCCCAGGGAGCTGAAGCAGCTCTCTGGCCTTAGCAATAAAGAGATTAACGCTCCGCAGCTCGGTTGCGACGTCGCTGTAATTGCGGCATCGCCTTCGGGGGTGGCAGGGTACCAAATCCTCCGGGAAGGAGCTGCGTGGAAGATGCCTGGGATCGCTGCCTGTGAGCGGGGTCGGGCTCTGCACCCTCCCCAACACACACACCCCACCTTGCACACACCTCACTGTACTCAAGCACGTTCACTCCGTGTGGGGAAACACTGGGGAGTTCTTGGCTTCACAGCATTTGTTTTTGCTCCTGGCAGAGACCCTCCGCCCTTCTTGATCACCCCATGAGCGAAGAGACTCAGCCGAGATGGAGAGCAACGCGTCCTCCGGGAACTGTACCGATCCCCAGATGTCCTTCCAGTCCACCCTGTACGCGACCACGTACACCCTCATCTTCATCCCCGGCCTCCTGGCCAACAGCGCTGCCCTCTGGGTCTTGTGCCGCTTCATCAGCAAGAAGAGCAAAGCCATCATCTTCATGATCAACCTGGCCGTGGCCGACCTGGCTCACGTCCTCTCGCTGCCCTTACGGATGTATTACTACATCAACCACTCCTGGCCGTTTGGAAGTTTTCTTTGCCAGGTGTGCTTCTACCTGAAGTACCTCAACATGTACGCCAGCATTTGCTTCCTCACCTGCATCAGCATCCAGCGGTACCTCTTCCTCCTCCACCCCTTCAAAGCCAAGGACTGGAAGCGTCGGTACGACGCAGCCATCAGCGCTGCCGTCTGGCTCTTCGTCGGGGCGGCGTGCTTACCCCTGCTCGTGGTGAGGAGCCCAGCCCTGTCCAACAGCACAAACGCCTGCTTCTCGGACCTGGGGGTGAAGCAGCTGAGCCCGGGGGCCTCCATCGCGCTGGTGACGGTGGCGGAGCTCTTTGGGTTTGTCATCCCCTTCGGCACCATCGCCTGCTGCACGTGGAAGATGTGGCAGTCCCTGCGGGAGTGTCCGACGCAGCTGCAAAGCACCGGCGAGAAGCAGAAGGCTTTGCGCATGGTCTTGATGTGCGCCGCTGTCTTCTTCATCTGCTTCACCCCCTACCACATCAACTTCCCCTTCTTCATGATGGTGATCGAGAACATGATCCAGGACTGTGCCGTTCACAGGAGCACGCTCCGCTTCCACCCCATCTCCCTCTGCCTGGCGAGCCTCAACTGCTGCCTGGACCCGGTCCTCTACTACTTCATGACCTCCGAGTTCCAGGACCAGCTGCTGCAGCACGGCTGCGCCGTCCTGCGGGCTCGGTTCATGCGGCGCGGGAGCAGCCTCTCGGTCAGCGAAACCGGCCACGGCATTCGCATGAAGAGGAGAAACCTTCCGCGCTTTCAGTTTTGGTCTCTTCCCAAGATTTTTGGCCGAATAAACAGCATGGAAAGCCCCCCCATGCCGCCTGACGAGCTGCTGCTGGAGTCCATCTCGTGAAACACAAGCCCTTTTCTGTCTGCGTAGGTGCTTCTTCTGGCTTGAGCGAGGATTTCATTAGGTCTGCAAATACATCTTGAATTACCTTTGTGTGCAACAGACACCAGGATCTGACCTAGAAGGACATTTTGATGCAAAAACACTTGCTGGCTGTGGTGTTGCCGCTGGGGACTGTTGGCCTTACAGCGTTCTCCATTGTGATCTTGTTAAAAGACCCCAAACAGGCGTCACAGACACCAGCACTCCTCCCGCGCTGAACTGCAGCCGGGTCCAGGTCCCTCCTATTTCTGTTGTTTCAGTGCTTCTACATATTTGTCATTTTTACAATTCCTTCCGGGTCCCGAGCGGCTCGGCCCCAGAGCAGCTCGGGGAGGCAGCACCGGGGGAGTTCCAGCCCCGACCGCAGCTCCCTGCGATGACGTACAGCACCCACCGCGCTCACGCCAGGCTCCACGCCAGGACAGTTCGTTATCTCCATGTAAACCAAACCTCTTTCCGTTGCACAAAAAAAAAAAAAATCAATCCTCTGGACCTCGCCTCGTGTAATCTGGACTGCAAGACTGTAACTTTACCAATATATATCAAGCAAAGAGTATTAACCTATATCCACATCAGTGT
>Ga0065711_1036511_pt1 | contig 20910 bp, 9 predicted proteins | sample Hoacrofraction12_FD_59098 | JGI IMG/M metagenome (GOLD analysis project Ga0065711, IMG submission 59098) | Hoatzin crop microbial communities from Cojedes, Venezuela - Epithelial fraction 12 v2 (version 2) | ecosystem: Host-associated > Birds > Digestive system > Esophagus > Crop | place...
GACAAGGTCCTGTGCAGCCTGCTGTAGGTGACCCTGCTTCGGTGGGGGGGTTGGACTAGATGACCCACAGAGGTCCCTTCCAACCCCTACTATTCTGTGATTCTGTGATTCTGTGATTATTAAGCGTGAATAGCATAATACTTGGGAAAAATCAATATATAGGCAATGAAAAACAGGAGCAGATATGAGAGTTTTCTGTCTGAGATGGATTTTTGTTGGGTCGTGTAATAAAGTCTGTGTAGACTGTTTTAAATTGAGACAGAGCTGGAATCAACTGTCAGTTGCACAGGAGATAAGATGAATCAGAGCTCAAAATAAAATTTTAAACTCCAAAATTTGTATGAGAAATGTAAGCTAATGTATTTAGCCATTCTAGAAAAGCTTCTCGATTACTAGGAAGATCTTTACTGCATTGTGAAAAAAATAATTGTTACGTGTACCGTCCTGTGCTTTCCAGTCTAATTTATTCATGTTCACTCCTTATTTTATAAATTATCTGTCAGCCACTTAAGCTACTAAATAAATATGTTCAATAAAAGAGAAAATCTGTTGTAGAGCTGCAGCATTATCTTGCATCTTTTTAATGTCCATGTGGGGAATGGTACAGGATAACCCTTTATGAGTAGAGATCAGAACAGTGCTGGAGTCAGTGGTCTCAGGATTTTAGAAAAGTGGTCTTGCCTTCAGTGGAAGATAACCCCCAAAATATTCCTTACACAAAATGATTACAACTAAAAGTTTTTGAGCTCTCGCTGTCCTCCAAATAAATCAGTCATGCCTGTGTATAAATATAAAAATCAAGTTACAGATTAGTGTTACTTCAAAGAATGCAGCGTGAAAACTGCTGGTTCACTTTGAATATTGTTCAAAAGTTCTATGGAAGCAAGTACTGTGACTTTGAATGGTTATGAATATTAAGCAATAACTTATCATTCCTCAACATGCTGATTGTACAGAAATTAAAAAAACAAACACCAAAACCAAAACAAACCAGTGCAGGCTTTCAAATCAATGCTTGCAATTAAGACTTCAAAAAATGTTTTGATTATTCTTTTGTGTGTGTTTTGTTCATGGTGAAGAAAAGATTAGAATATGACCTATTACGAGTAGCATGTTCCTAGTCTTTTCCTTTTGGTATTGTTTTATGTGATTTCAGTCATTGTGATAGAAAAATCTTTCTGTGTTCTTTCCAAAGATTATGTGGTTATCTGTGGTCTCTTAGTGTTCCAGAGCTGGGTTTGGAGAATTTGTTGTGTGGATGCCCTCATTTCTGTTGAGTTCTTCCTGAAGGAAGACAATTAGTTCTGTAGAAAACTTTTCTGCTATGGACCTTGCAGTATGTTAGCAACTGTCAGAGCTCAGAATTCAGAATCTCCCCCATCTCAAGGACTTTAAGTCGTTCGTTGCCTTCTGGGTTGAATGTAGGAGAGCATGCATAGAAAACTAGCAGATTAAATGAAGAAAAGATATTTGAAAAGAACTGTATTGCCCTGTTCCTTATATCAAGAATGGAAGATATTATGCAAAGATTCTCTGAGTCTTTCTTTACGGTCTTAGATTTGTACTGGATTTGAAATTCATTCTAGGTCTCTCAAAAAGTTTGTCATGACTCTCATCTTTTATCTGAGCCTAAACTGATGAAAGAGTCATTTTTACCCACGCAAAATATTGATACTTCATCTAGGCCTTATCTGGAGGTGTTTGATTTTTTTTCTCTTAAATTTGAAAGCATACATTTTTCTAGTCACAGATCAAAACTAGTGATGAGCTTGTAAGATGTTTAAGAGTAGGTACTGATTACTGTATGGAGCGTTATAAAGTACCAAGTAGCATTTTTCAAGCTTTGCTTTTGTGAGAAAAAGTAAAAATATATATCGTATTCTTTTGAGTTTCAGCTGGAGCTAGAACTTATGATTTGCTCTGTTTTTTTAAGGAAAAACAAATAAGGTTTTACACCAATGCCTGGTGAACAAGTCTGAGGTTGTCATTATTCTTCAGTAAAAGAGTTACATTAATTTGTAATTGTTCTTTTAGCCTAGAGAAACACATGTGGCTGGCTGTTGGATTCTTTTCTCTGAATTGATCTGGCAATTAACTCAGACACCTGGTGATTATTTTTCCGATATGAGGATGCTGTGCTGAAACCTGGGTGCTAGAAAACATGATCCTATTTGATTAAAAATATTATTTAATGTTGGTCTATTTAAACCTTGCTTCCTTTCTCTTCTAGCTAAAAAAAAAGTGTTTAGTGTATTGTCAATTGTTTTGGAATATATTGTAAGTACATTGTTAATTTTTTTTATTTTAATCAATTTTCCAAAAGAACAAATTTTATTATGATACAGCTTTAGGTAAAGACATAATCCCACAGAAACAGACTAATTGTTGACTGTGCAAGCCAGCTGTTTCAACTGTATATATACAAGCTATTCAATACTTTTTGGAAAATGTTCCATTTCATATAAATAATTTCTTTAAAAAGGCTGATATAAAGACATACTGAACAGCCATTCCTAAATCCAAGGCACTGTGAAAAGAGAATTTAAAAGGGGGCATATAACTCTGTTTAGAAGGGGCATGTCTGTCATGGTTACTTACCTGTAAAATAAGACTGGTTGTACTTTGTTGTCCATTTACACTGCAGAATCCATTGCTAATCCCACCTAGTTTTTAATGTCTAAGTCAGAAGGTTAGTTTAAATTGAGAATTTAACCACTTCTAGATGGTGATTCTTTCCATCTGAAATCCACTGATGATTTTGTCTACCTCTTCAGGGAACGTATGCGTGTTCATTATGTAATTTGTAAGTTTAAATAGGTGGGGCAGGCAGCCAGGTCCCCACTTGTAAGGGCATGAATAAAATGACTGCAAAATACTTTTGGGGTCTAGAGGCTTGACTGTTAGCAAGCAACACTTGAATGAAGGAAAGCAGAGTGTGAAAGTTGAGTTGGAAACACTTTGAAAACAGAAGATAGGACAAGGAATTCACTTGTTTTAGGTCTAGGCGCTAATCAGGGAGACCAAAAGCTGGATAATCCAGAGAGAAAAGACCTACAATACCTAAAATACGTTTTGTTAAAGCAATGGCAGCGTAACTCATCCAGACATACTGCATTGTAACATTGTACCACAGACTCCACAACCCTGTTCTGGTGTCATTGCATCATGAAGATAAGATAATGTGCACTTGATAGAGTTGCATTCATTTAGATTTATTTTGACTTCATAATCAGGCTCCACAGATTTGTACTGATGGTACCGCAAAAGGTTAATCGTAATGATACTTCCTTTCCCCAAAACAATCTGACACTTAACAGAAGTTTATTATGAGATCACAAACACTAAAGGTTGAACCTAGGATATTTTCCCCATCTATAGCAGCTGCCACTCAGCCCACTTCCATTTGTGCTGTTTTTACGACAGGAAAAGCTTGGCATTGTTTACATGCAAAGGGCCTGTTTCACCTTGTTGCATTCAAGGGCATAGGGACTTGCACTGGCTTGATCCACCAAGAACCACAGTAGTGGAAGCAGATTGTCCCCACAGTTTTTTCTGTTGTCTCCCTCCCCCTTCTAAATAGGAAGGGAGGGGGCAGCTGTAGTGTATAATCTATCTCTAAGAATTCTCTGGACAACTATGTCCAGATCACACAAGGTCGTGCTGCATCAAATTTGTCTTCTACATCTGGACAGATAAAATCTGCCATTCCAACCTTGCTGTAAGGATGCTTACATAAGGAGACTCTTCAGCAGCGTTGTATCACTGTGTCCTTTTGTCACCAACTTTGTCTTTCCATTTGAAAGGTTTTACTAAGTGGCTGGTGCAGGCAGAATTTGAATTACTCATCGATGGTGGGGAAATTGCGGTCATCCCAGCACATGCAAGAAGTAGTCAGCTTTCATAGCTATAGTGAAATAGTTTTTTTTTCTTGTGAATGACTCACTAAAAGTGGAGGCTGGCTGTAACAAAAATACATATGGTGCCCATGGCTCATTCAGGCAAAAGCGTGAATTAACTTTACTAAAAATATTGTTTGGAACTATACTGTACTTCTAAGCAACAGTCCTGTGAATTCCATTCCACTGTCTTTTGTAGTGCAAAGCAGACAAGAGCAGGTTCTGGGTAGGTCAGATGACAGAACAACCTTTTCCCCAAATTAGTTCTGGAAAGCTGTCATTAGCTTCACTGCCCAACATACTGCTTTGCCTCTCTCTTTTAAGCTTTAAACCCTTGCAATTCTTCATCTCTATTCAGTAGCTAAATGTAGCATTCATAAAAATGACGCAAGCTCATATTTCCCGGTATGTAACTTCAGCAACTCAGTAAGTTCTGTGCAAATACCTTAAGCTTTATTTCTGTACCTGCAGCACTTAATGTGTTGTTAAAATGAGCGCTCTTTTTCATACCATCACGATTTTTTAAGGAAATGTTTATCAGTTATGTAATGCTGAAGTCTCTCTCTCTCTATGAACAGTTTTTGTTGCCTTCTGACTATCCTTTGCAATTACTTTCACTCTTTATGGAAAGAGTAGAAAACAGTATTGATAATGTTCTGCAGTTGTACATCTTTAATGCGGTGATCTGAAGACATTTTACAAATGTAAATGTAGTGCACCCTTAAGCTGTAAGATGGTATCATTTGACAGAAGAGAAAAATGAAATAAGATGCTTCCACCACTAAAGACATTATGCTCCTTGTGTAGGACATTGGGTTATGCAGAAAACCCTCATTTTTCACTCTGAACAGAGATAACTCACCTGTTGTTTATTCATGTCATCCCTTGAGATTTCATAGGAGAATAAAGTTGCTAAATCTTTTAAAAGCACTTCAATTATTCTCAGAATACTTGAAAATGTACACTTTTAGGATACACAATGGGAGATGCACATATTTTTCACAAATCATTCGACATCCTCCATTTCTTAGACTTATGTGACAGTATGTTTTATTTGAGTAGCAAAAAGTGATACTGAAGGAAAAGTTAAGAACGCTAATTGGTTTTCTGATAAATTATTTGTGTGTGTGTCTGTACATATTGGACCACGGCTAATGGCATGTAGTTGCCGATATTCCTCCTTAGGCTATAAAGATGAAAATCAGAGGACAGTCAGTCTCACTCTTATGATGGTGTCTTGCTAAAGCATTTCCAGATAAATTTCTTGCTGAGGAGGATTTGATTCCATAATTTCATCATGTGAAATACTGTTGAGAACTTCCGAAATTTTGCTATACAGATGTGGATGAAATTTAAAAAGTGAAATAAGTAAGGACAGTCGGTTATCCGAGTCAGTAGTGTTCTGTAGGCTAGTTTTCAGCAATAAGAATTTGTTGGTCAGAAAAATCAGTGTCTGTTAAATATTGCTGAAATTAATGCTTTTCAAGTTGTCAGTACAAAAAATTGGTTTTCCAGGGAAATACATACCTGAGGTCATGGTAGATGTGAGTTTCAGGCTTAACAGGTCTCAGTCATCTGTTGGAAAGAATTTAATGCTGGTTGAGAAGGGGGTATACACATATGTAGTGAGCAGTACAGAAAAGAATTGGATTCCTTGCAGTCCATTTGCGGAGTGTACTGAAGTAACAGAAAGCAAATGAGCTCGTGCTTATTGTCCAGGCAGTTTTCCTGGCAAACATTGCCCTCACTTAAACTCTTACTTGCTACTAACCTTTCTGGATGTGTATATATTTGAAGTGTGAATGTTTTAAGGTGACATTTATACACGATAGGTGTCAGACATTGTAAAAGAATGGGGTTTTTTTTCCATCTGTGTAATAGCACGCACAAAATGCTTGTCTGGGAAGAATGCCAGGGGCAACTTAATAAATTCTGCCTTGGTGCAAGCAGAGCTGGTACTCGGTAATGCAGTTAGAGAAACAAGGAGATGAATGTGCAACTTCATGATATCTATTAACCAATGGGACACTAATCCTCAGTGGAATTGGCTTCCAGCTCCAGCGACCCTGAGCTTTTACCAACTTAGGAGTAGGTAAGAGGAAATACCATTTTGTTTTACTGCAGACTCAAACTATAAGACTGAATCTTACCTATAGCACACACCTCTCAGTGGAAGAAGAGATGAAAGGAGGGAAATCATCTGTCTTATTGTTTTCTGAATCCTGCCCCATTGCCAGTCCTAAAGTAGCTGGCGACCAGTGACCGTTATATGGATCAGACAGATTGTCGGACAAGAGAAAGTGTGTGAACAAAGCACATGTCAAAATAATGACTCCCAAGAAGCAGCAGTAGAAGCAGTCAGCAGTTCAGCATGAATCCATGACTCTGTGTTAGAAGCAGCAGGCTGGAGTCCGTTACTCTCTCTCAGAACCTAGTTCCTTCTTGAAGCAGATTCTCCGGCCTCTACTGTGAATGGGATGGGAGGAAAAAACGGAGGAAGGAATGAGATAACAGAAGTGCCTTCACCCTCGTTAGTCCACTCAGGCTGTGTGTATATAATAGGAAAAAATGCAAGGCAACGCTTGTCCAGTCGTTCCTTGTTGAAGACTTGTTTTTTCTTCTCACCCGTGGAAGAGGCTTCATTTTCAATATCACACATTTCAAAACCACTCCACAGTTAGTAAGATGAACATCAGCTTCACAGTCAGCTTGAGGTAGGATCCAGCAGATGTCAGATAGTTCAAATGCAGATGAAGTTTGCTGTTAACAAGCATACTGACATTAAAAGTCTTGCTATTATTTAAGAACAGCAGCAAAAAAATCCTCTGGTTCTTAATGATGAGCGTCATAGCAATAGTTTAATTTAGTGCAGAATTTAACTCATTTGCTTCTTTTGTACCAGGCTGGTGGGTATTTAAGTTAGATGACAACTTTTGCTTGAATAATTGTGCATATTTTACTTTAAATTTTGAGAGTTGGAAATTGCATTGATGTGATAAAGCAAACATGTGATATGCCAATATAAAACACAATATGAAGATGTACTCTGATAGTAGTTTGCAGATCACCAGAACCTAGCGTAAAATGCCAGCAAAGAGTGATTTTTTTTACTACTTAGATGCTGTGAATGGATATAATTACAGTAACGTAGGGAAGCCTTAGAGGGACCAAAGCATTTTAATTTTCTGGCTGGGAAATTTCTTATTTTTTAAATGTTACCAAAAAAGTTCCTTCATTCATCGGTTTTGTTATTATTCCTTTGCAGAAATGGATTAAAATGTTCTTTTAAAATATTGAGAAGGGCGCTGCCACACTTTCTAATTACCCCTGAAAGCAATTTAAAGTTAATGAGTTCTGTGTGATCTTTTTTTAGATTTCCTGCTAATTAAATGTGATGCACAGAGTTGTGAGTATAGCCAGTGTGCATGGCATGGCATAATGTAAAGTGTTGGAAATGTTCTGATGGCACGTTTAGTTCAATCCATTGACAAAAATAAAAAAAAAGCAAAGCTGTGTCTTTCTCAATGCGTACTAGAAATACAATTTTTTTCAAAGGAGTGTGGACAGAAAAGAGCATATTTTTGAAGGGCCTTGCAACACAGCTTCACAGAAAATAGGTCAGATGTCTGCTCCTTGAGTTCTCTCTCCATAGGTGGAAGGTACTTTGGATTCAACATTTGTTCATCTGTTTATGAGCTGTTGTAAGACTGCAGGAAGAAAGGCCAACAGGGAATGTGAATAACAAATTATCATTTGCAAAATTAGTTGAGAGAGGATAATGTCTTAGGAGCTTGTAAAGCTTTTCTGAATTACAACTTGAGTTTTTATTTGTTGCCTTTAGAGCATTATAGGAGTACAAGGTACTGTGTATTCAGCTGAGGGCACAGTTGGACTGAGAAGATGTAGCTCTGCAAAGTGTGCTTTTGAAGAAATATTTCGTTATTTGTGAATTAACAAGGTAGAGGTGCTTTGAAATCCCTCTTTTATTTGGTTGGTTGGTTTTCTCCCCACCGTAGGTCGTATTCTTTATTTGCCATTAGGCTCTTCAATGCTTTTAAATTTAGCGCATTTGCTAAGCTCTTATAAGAAAAGCAATTAATGGCTATGCACTGCAATAATGAAAACAGCACAAAAATCTTTGGTTTTAAAGGTGCAGCATACTGTTTGCACTGTCACACATACAAAGTGTGTATGACTCGGATATTAGGTTTAATCTTTAGCATTAAGACTGGAGACTGTAAGAGAAATATCTTTATTAGAAATTAACATTTTGTACATCTCGCAGCTTACAAACATTCAGACCTGTGTGGACTACTTAACTTTTTACTGAAGAAAGGTAAATTCTTTCAAGGTGATATTCTGACTTCAACAGAAGGAGAGGCATGCAAAACCAGAGATACACACTCTGTGAGGTGTTGCTGCTTGTTGTGTGGGGTTCAGGACCATCCTTCTATTGGCCTGCAAAATGCTGGATCTAGCTCTACCTTTGAAGGAAACTATGCACATCTTTGGGTGCCACCTTTTAAGTACATATGTTCATTATTACTCCACAATGGAAATACTTCTACTTTTTGAACTGATTTCTCATATGAACTTATCAATAGCTTTTCTGTAGTTCTTCTAGAAGTGGAGATTTTAAGGTGCAAATCACTTAAAATGATAAACGTTTTTTTTAAGTCTTTGTCCTGAAATATCTTGTGACCAATTTGTATATCCATAGGTGAAATCCTTCACTGCTGCTTTGATTCTTTTTTTTTTTTTTAAATTTTGTCTTTTTTGTTTCTTTGACCTTTCCTAACTCCGTGTCTTTGATATCTTTTATTTTACTCACAGAGTTTAAGTTTTTCGGGCATAGAGATGCAACTGTCTTTCATTTGGCAGCTGTTAGGTCATGTGCAGTGTGATCTCCTGATCTTTCTTGACTTATTGGTCCAGCCTAAATACGGAAGGGCAATATTGATAGAAGAAGTCAATAGCAACTCCTCCATCCCACATCCCTTTTAGATAAATTGTGTGATAAATTGCAGTAAGAAATCCAGAGACAGTTCTTCCCTCAAGCCTCTTATGGGAAAAGAAATGTTATATCATCTGATCCTTAAAACACTGAGGCAACGCTGAGTTCGCTCTTTAGATAAATTGATGTTAATTTTGCAAGACTAATGACCATGTTTTCACAACTGTTTTCATTTTTGCAAATCAAAATGCTGATAATATGCAAAGCAAAAGATACTACAAGGTTGTAGCTGAGCCTATTTTAATCCACAAAGCAAATCTCTCTTGTGCTTTTTACTTAGAAGCCATAGGACAATATCACAGTATTGAAGACCAAAGAGCATGATAACCCCAGGCAAATATTGACCTCTCTCCTCTTCAGTATCGAGCAGAAGTAATCTTTGCAGTCTTGCTGGACAGTTAATTATCATAACTCTGTATCGTCTAAAACATGAAAACTATTCTTGCAGTCTGGTTCTGATACAGGTCCAGAATTTCTTGAATCATAGGAGAGATTTTGATTCCGGGAAATCAATAGCAGTGGTATGATGATACTAATTTTTTTGTAAGACCATTTTTGTCTGCTGCTCCAATTTTTTAGTTTGAAACTCTCTTGCTAAAGAACTGCAACTGAATTATAAAGATATGTAGTGGAAATTGGCTCCTTGAGTCTGTGGATTCCTGAATTGTCTTTGTTTCACTATGACGTGGTCCTTTTAGGGTCTAAGTCTCCCATGTTGTTCTAATATGTAATCTGCATGTCTTTTAAGTAAACCAAAGACTATGCACCTGTTGTTCCACAGTGCACGAGTTCCCGAAGTTGTGCAGTATGCTGTGCTCGGCATGGTCTTAGGTAGGCAGTTTTTTCCTGAGGTTATCTGTACATTTTTCTTTCTTTTAGGTTCCTACATTTTTTGTTCTTTTCTTAAAAGGTCTTTGATGAATTATAAAACGCTATGTACTGTAAATTTCGATGTACAAGACTCTCAGCTAATGGAAACTGGCATTGCTTGGCAATAGTCCTAATTTTAGACGTGTTCTACCTTGGTTGCAGAGCTGGTCCATGTTTTGAGGTGCTTTTGCTTAAAACAAACATAGATACTGTAAATATATTGATCACAATCACAGATTAGAAAATCTGTCTTAGTAGGAGAAACAACCAACCTCATAGCTGTTATTTGAACCAAAGTGTTTTTGAAGGTTTGACAACAGGTTTAACAGTGATTAACTTCCCAGTAACAAGATAGTCTGATTTTCCTTATCATTGGACCACTCTTGCTTCATCTCCAGTCTACCCAAGACATTTAGACACTCCTTCCATTTTACTCCAACGTGGTCCTTGGCTCTGTCAGGCCTGTAGCTGTTATCCACATTTAAGCTGAACATCAATCAGTTCAACCTGATACATAGTAGGGATTGCTGAGGTTTAACAATGCTAGAGTACAAATTAAATGTACCAGAGAAGAAGAATGTATGTTTAATGCTTTTTATGAGAAATTTAAAACTGTCCTTACTGATGTCAGAAATAGAAATTTTTGCTCTATCAAATTTAATAATAATTAAAGCATTACACTTCAGCAGCCTTTTGTCAGTTATAGAGCGCAGGAAGATGGTGTCATATCCAATAGTTTCCAATGAGGTGTTCTTCTAAGCACTGTTTCTCATATTTTATGTAAATTCTTGTAAACAAAACTCTGACAGTTCTGAATTAATGTTGTTGAAGGTAACTGTGCCTTCTCCAAACACTATTCTGAGTTCTGTAATCTAAAAAGAGGAAATAAGTTTTATTCTCCTGTATGGAGTCCAGATTGATGGTTCTTAAACCTTATGAAGTCTTGCCATGTTGAAAATATTTAAGTCCCATGCCATGTAGCGTCATGATTTGTAAGGTACAGGCATGGTTTTTTAAAGTAAGTTCTGATTTCTTGGACTTCAGTGAAGATTTGAAACTGAGACCTAGCGTAGGCTAAAAACTAAAAAGAAAATCAGAAGCTTTTTCTGCATTAAAAAATCACGAACATATCAAACACGATTTGGGGCAGAAGAGGCTTGATTGGTGCCTTCTTCATGGGTAGGATGGCCATATATGGATATCACCTGTTTCTGAACATTGAAGTTAAGAAAGTCAGTCTTTTATTTGCATTTGTGCAATGTCATATAAATAAATCCCTGCTGTTGGGCACTGTAGAGGTAAAATGTTGCACTAAGGTGGGTATAATATGAGATGCTCTTATCTTTATCGCCTCAGTGATACTGTTCCGGCTGAAAGTCATGTGAGTGGAATATCATGGTCTGTCTCACGCGAGGCCTTAAAGTATAGGGGCTGGATGAAGAGACGTCACAGTTGGAGCAGTGTTACTAGCATATCTTGGTCTTAATGATTATTCAGGACAGCTGGATGAATACGCCAAAAAAAAACACCCCAACCCAGGGGAAATACATTTGGCCTGTTTTTGCAGGTTTAGAAAAACTACAGGGTTTTTTTTATAAAACTGACTTACTAGTAAATGTATACTAGTAGAGTAGTGGTCATGTGTCTGCTGGTAAACCATGTATTAGATGGTATATTTTGTATCAGGATTGCTGTTACTTGGTCTGTTAACAGATACCTGGCTGTTGGTGTAAGTGTACTTCTAAACACTTACTGGTACTTACAAACACTTGTACTGCCAATCTGGTAATGGCACAACAGAAAAGTTGTATGATCTTTCTGTAGAAAACTGCCTGAACTGAAGCCAATGAAAAGTTGCTGTAAAACTCATGGACAAGTTAAGAACTAACAACTATTGACAAACTTTATTCTATGAATAATTATAAATGAGAATATATTAGAGAAAATTATGATTGTTTTGGGAACATTTTTTAAATAGAGATCAAGCTGTTTATAATTCATTGTGAGCTATTTGACAGACTGTAAGAAACAATATGCTTAACATAGTTATGACATTCAATATGTGTTGTATATGAAGAGGGAAGGTCACATCTAGCTACACATTTCGTGCTTACAGTTAAGGCAATTTACTGTTTATAGCATGAGGCTAATAGAATTTATCTTATTCATTATAGTCCATTCCTGTCTCAACAACTTAACCTTTTAGGAAGTACACTGTGTGTTACATTCTGTAGAGAGAATGTCTCTATTACAATTAACCCTTTATATTTTTAGAATTCTACATCTGCTCACTGGTTTGGACAAGACAACGATTCACATATTGTTGCTGTTCATGCTGGGCTGAATTTTTATTAGTACTCAAACAGTTGATTGCAAGTAACGAATGCCAAAAGCATTTTGTATGAGTTCAGGTTTCTGCCAATGAAGGCTGACCTTGTTTATTTCTCTGGAAATAGCTGCAGGGTATAATTGAATGTTTGCAGACAGTTGAGTCAGAGTGCTGGAAAAACAGTCAAAGAAAAATACAGCATACTGGAAAGTAAAGTCTTTCCTAGAGCATTACACTATCAATTATATTCACCTTTATTCCAGCATGTCATTGAGAAGCTACGTCTTTCACCCATTTGCTTATTTTTACAGGGTATGGGAAACCCCCTATCATTTGTAGGCTGAGAACTAATAAAGCGAAGGGCCTATCACTCATGCACACTGATTAGAAATTCTTTTCTTGAAGAAAAGGTATTCCTGAGCTAAGTGTGAGCTTTTGCTGTCTTTTAACAATCACTGTATTCTCATTGCAATTGTCAGGTTTGCAAGATGCAAGAAAGTATCTGAAAGATTTTTCTTCTTTATGTAGAATTGAAGTCCAATAGTAGTCCAGCAAACTCCTTTTTGCCCCTATCTTGTCTCCAATTATTTTCCTTTATTTCATCTCACAATTGTCTTTTCCCTTTTTTCTTTCCTTTTTCCTCATTCTATTTCTTATAGAAAACAAGGCTATAGGACACTTAAATTCCCCCCAGATTAACACCTTCCACCCTCCCTATTGAAAAGGTAAGATGATATTGAACAAGATGATGTGATGATACTGCCTTTACAGTATTAAGTCTGCTTGATCTGATTTTTTTTCTCCATGCTTTCATGTCCAGTTTATTTTTGACAATGTTAGTTCTTTGGATCAAGGACTAGCTTTTTACTGTTCTTTGTTCCACAGGGTTGTATATGCTATAATCATTCTCCAGATGTATTGTTCAAGAACAGCATTAAAAATTAAGTAAAATAAGGTACAAAAATTAAGTAAAATATATGTAATTAGCATGTTAGGGATGAATTCATGTGAATTCGGAATTAATCACCTGCCAAACACTAAATTGGAAGCATTTAATACAATGATGACAGTATATTGCAACATTGCATAGTTTTTCTGGATAGTTCTTGGTCTTTTCTAGTGTATTTCATGATTGTCTGCTTGTCCACAGTTGAAAAGTTGGTTTCTTTTTGCTGAAATATGTATCCTCGACCTCTTTATTAGAATCAATTATTTTTTTCCTCTTGTTCTGATTTTTCTGAATCTTTCTAGAAATAGGAGTTGGTTTCTGTACTGTTGAGAAAATTTGAGGCTCAGATACATTTTATTTGAAGCCACTGCAGGAACTGAGAAATATCTGTATCCCTCTCGTAGACTGGACAAATACATATATCAGAGTGAACTGTTACTGAAATTAATTGTTTTTAACCCAGGACTAGAATGCTCAATATGATGCCTGAGGGAGGTTTTCAAGTTGTATAACAAATTGAGAAAAAGAAATTTTTACAAGTTCTGTTAATTCTGTTAAAAGCAGTGAGAGGTACAGTTACTGTTCCTGAAAAATCAGCCTATTTTTCATGGACATTTGTCATTGTACACTTTAAAGAGAAGATTGATGGATTTAGGCACTTGACCTCATTGAAACTGGGTTGATTGCAAATTTCCATTAGTTCCATTGAAATTCCAGCCTGAGAAGCCAATCTTCAACCAGCAGAAGTGCGCTTAGCCAAATATAACTCACCCTACATCTGTATTGTCTTAAACAGCTTCCAAGAGGTAACTATATGACTCATCATGCTTCATATGCCTGACAGCAGTGATGCTATATAATCACAGTTAGGAGAATCCTTGCTGGCTAAAGAAACAGGTGCAAGGCCCTACTATTCTTTTTCTTTTTGATTGTGAAAATTTATGGTAGCTAGCAGTTTGATTTGTCAAAAATTTACAGTTAAATTGACTTTTTTATCCTTTCACCATTTAATGAAATGAAACTGCTGCAATAAGCTTTTCTACTTCTTGTTTGCCAATACAAATCATATTTAGAAATCAAATAAACAGAAAGGTTCTTTCAACTTTAAGCCCTGTTGAGAGGTAGATATATTAATTCCAGCTCAGAGCCATGATAATGTGACTCTGTTGTTTTCATGCTGGAGCTGACTTGTATTCTGGCACATCTCAGCATGGGCAGACCGCACATATAGCTGTCTGCACCCATCCAGCTAGGCAAATCCCAATTTAAGCCCTATTTAGTACATTCATGAGACCTCTGTGAGATAACAAATAGGATTCTATTTCTGTATTAGGAGAATATACTGAAACTGATTCTTAAATGTCAAGCCAAGCATAAAAGTGACTGGCAGAGCATATGAAACTGCAGTGCTGAAACTTTTTTTATATTACTTCACAGGGAGCAAGACTATCCTTTTCTCATGCATAACTTGCTATTTTGTGAGTGTAAGTAAAGAGAATGACATGTATTTCTGAGCAAATGTACACTGGTATGCTTCACAGCTTTGGAAATATATTCAGGAGATTTTTTTTAACATGAATTTTGTTTATGTTTATCTTCTGGTACTTTCAATTTTTATGTCATACTGAGATGTCCCATTTTGAACCTGTTTTCATGGACAACTGGTGAGAAAAGAACAGGGCTTCATAAGAGACTTTGCTTGTCGGACTTGCTGGTTCTTCATTGTTATTGTTTTCCTGTAGATCCAGGAATTTCAGAAGTATATCTTGTGGATGAATATTCTTTTCTTGAGATAATACTTCACTGTATTGAACTAAAAATACCAAGTGTTAAGATTCACAAATCATTTCCAGAAACAGACAGGATGCTGCTTTTGTTGCATGGTATTCCCATTGTTAATCCCATTTAATGTGTGTATCTACAAAAATCCATAATCCTGTGAAAGTCAAAGAATGAGGTTCATTCAAATCAATGAAATGATGTGTGATCTCCTGTTTCCCATGATTCAGTATACAAATACCTTCTTAAAGAGAAATAAAAAATGAAGTCAAGACTGAAAAGAGATTATTACATGCTTTGTCTGTGTTCTGTGGCAGTCCCTGAACAGCAGGTGATATTAGATATGCTTTCGCAACAGACTCTTTAGGGAATGAAGCACAGCTTCCACTGAGGTTCCTCCCTTTCCCCTCCCCAATATGACTGTTTTTGCTACATCCTTGACATGACTGTTATATTCTGCAGCATTTCACATTGTCATGAAAACTCATTCAAGCAGAAAATGTACCATTACAGACACAGAGTAATGCCCTTGGTTTTTTTTTAGGAAAAAGTATAAATAATTCTAGGTCTACATGCTAAGTTTTTGTCTAGAGGCCATTTTTATACTCAAGTTATAATAAAAGCCTCAAAATAGTTCAGAATAGATGATGTCAGCTTGCTTTTACTCTTTCTGCTGTAGGATCTATTGGCAATCAGTCATACCAACTTCACATTTCTTTTAAAGAGTGTTATCGAATTCAGGCTTTCTTTGGACAGTGATAGGGGAATTGTTCTCTTTTACTATCACATAGGATATGTGGACTACAAATTTTCTTTTCCTTTTTTACCTTTACTTTTTTTTCCCATTTTGCTCATCTTGGATGATATCACACAAGATGTTTTAGCATGGCATAATGCCTCAAAATGGGAAGACAGACATTTTTATTATTTAGTTTGCTTGTTTTCCATTTCGATTTCTGCCTTGTCCTCCAGACAACTTAAAACAAAATAAACATGACAATATGGCCTGATCTTCTTCCCCAAAAGATGCAGAATAAAAATTAGAGAAGCTCTGAGTCATCTTTAAAATGAGGCTTTTGCTCTGAGGATTCTTAGGGATAATCTGAAAAATTAACTGCTAAATTAATTTTATCATGAAACCTTATAAATTATATGATCTTCTTTATTAATGATAAAGTAATAATGAAATGTAAATGACTGATTCAATTAATTATATATGTGTAAGTTTGGGAGGGACCTGAAGAAGAAGTTGCTATGTAGATTCCTGCTGCCCCAGGGCAACATCAACAACACATGTGTTTCTTACAGATTTTTGTATAACTTCTTAAAGCCCTCCAATACTGGACATGTTATAAGTCCTCATCGCAATTTATTCATGTTGTATATCTCTCTAATATGAACATTTTTACTCAGAAGATGTAAGTTTAACTTAATCTTACTTGCTGCAGTTCAGGTCCATGATTTATTTTCTGTCCTTCATTATACCTGAAAAACAATTTATTAGACTTGTCTTTCTAGCAGTCTTTCATATTTTTTAGATTGCTATTGTGTCTTGTACTTTGGTTTTCTTTTCCCTAAATCAAACAACCCCAGTCTTTTCGGTCTTTACTCCCAACTTGTGTATCTTGCACTTTTGATCCTTTTTTATCCTCCTTTGGATTGGATTTTCTCTTATTGATCACAACATCTGCACGTTGCTTCCTGTGGCCAGATACAGAATTTTAGCCTTTCCAGAGTCAACCAGAAGAAACAAATTGCTTTCTGAGTCTTATGCAGAGTGGTTCTGTTTTTCCTTTATTGGCATGGTTTGGTTTTTTTCATAACAGCCTGATTTTGTTGATATATTCAGTTTAATTTCTTGAACCCCAGATTCTTTTCTGAGGATCTTACAGGCCTCAGTGGTGGTGTTTCTTTTATGTTTATGCAGTAGATGAGTGTATTCCATGTGTGATACTTTGTTCTTGTCCTGTTTATTCGGGTCACTTACTTAATCAAGATGATTTTGAATGCTCACCATAGCCTTTGAAGAGATAGCAGGCCCTTCCAGCTTGACTTTTGTCTTCAGATTTAACATGCATCAATGTATATCCAAACCAAATCTTTCGGACTCATGGTTTGGCTGACATAAAGAGGTGACTTGCTCAGTAGAGCATTTGCCATCAGAGCCAAAGGATGTTACTCTATGGAGTTACAGAAGATAACCAACTTTCTCTTAGAGTGTTATAGAATAGAGACAAAAAGCTGTCTGTCAGATAAGTAGCTGTTGAATTATCTGTGAATTTGTAGATGGTAACCAGTACTATGTTGCTTCCCTAAATGAATTGCTTATTGCAAAAGTAAGCAGAACAATGCAGCAAAAGCTTCCTTTTCATCACTGACTTTTAGTTAGATATCCTGTATTTTAGAGATCTTTGTGGGATGGAGTTGTGACCTCCATTGTCAATGGCGATGTCCAGGAAGCTGGATGTCAGCCAAGAAGGCTGTAGTCTCCTGCCTGGAAGTAATGCTGTAACGTCTGGGAAAGGATCAAACAGAAGCTCTGTAAATCCTTCATTGCTGGTGTATACAGAGCTAAACTGAACTGCAAGCCCCAGCCTTGGACTGTTATATGTTTGCAGAAAGGATGTGGCAAACTGTTAAAGTACATGTGGGAGAAGAATAACCTTCAGTGGAGCCCTTTTGGATGCATGCAGGAGGTTGTTAGTAGAAGTTGGAGATACCACTGACACGCCTTATGTTAGGTGAGCTGGCACAGCAAAAAAGTATTTTATTTTTTTTCCTCATTAATTACATTTCATGCCAGCTTGTGGTCAGTGCTTACAAAAAGACAGTAAATCAATTGTAGAGAGCACAACATTTTTAAAAACCTGTAGCAGTCATCTCTCACAGCCTGGATATGTTACTTTTTCAAGCTGTCCAGAAACATCTGTTTTGAATGCTTTGTCAGGTAGAATAAATCCTATACCTTAGTTCAAATGATACTATTGAAGCAACATATTTGTATTGGCACCTTGGTAGCAAAAACAGGGAAGGGATCGATATTTCAGTGATCCGGTGCTGTGGGAATACTGGAGTAAGTGGGTGCTTTGAGCAACTTGCAGCAGGAATGAAATGTATATGGTTGCTTCATACAGTGTGGTAGGCTTCTCCCAGAACCTGGAGAACTATTGGCTGCACAGTATAGTTCCATTTATTACTGCATTGTTGAATAAATACTGTCATCGTTGGTGAGTGAGACAATGGTTAATAGCACAAGTGAAGAGTTACACTTCCTTTTTTCCGCCCACGTGGTGTACTATAACAATAATAGCTGCATTTTCATAGAGGGCCTTTCATTGGCTGATCAAAGTGTTTTATGAATGCTGGGTGAAGCCACAGACATCGCTGCACTCGCCCAAAGTGCAAAGAAATAAAAATAATATATCTGAAGTGTGCAAGAATGTTTTCTATAGTTGAAAAAAAAAAAGAGTCGAGGTGAACAGGTAAAGATGAAAAATCAGTGATCTAGAGTGTGGACCAGCTGCTGATCAGTACAATGCTCTCAAAATACTAGAAGTGTAGGACCATTTAATATAAATTTGAGTGCTACCTTTCATAAATAGTATCTCAACTCTATGTGTTCTTTTAGAGTGCACGGCTACAAGTCAGTTCAAGGACAGACCACTAAAGCTAAGATATTAATGAAGGCAGTTGGTTGTCAAGGGACTCTTGCAATAAAAATACAATATGTATTGCAAGACACACTGCAGTCTTATGATTTAATATTTCTGTTTTAACTCGTTGCCCTTCACTCCAATTTTGACTCCAATCATCCTGTAACTTTCTTCTTTTATAGCATCAACCACCGGTGTCACTGTGTGTTCTCCCATAGGAATCTGAGACAGAGTTAGCTGAAAGTAAAGGACATGAGATGGGGATTAATACTTTGGGTGTACAACCAGACTGTTATCTCATTGGTATGGAAGACATTTTGTCAGTGTCCGTTTTGGAGCACAGCTACAGCCATGACTATTTGATTCGAATAAATATATATTTGGATAAATATTGATCATGCTCTTTTGAATGTGTCTCTGAAGTCTTTTTAAAGATGTAAGAATAAGTAGAAGGTGGATTCCAAGACCATTCTTTAACTGTTTGTGAGAACAGATATACAGCAGGTTGTGGAGACGAATGAGGATTGCTGGGGAGGAAAAAAATGCCTTTAGTTTTCTTTGTACTAGTTCTCCTTGACTTTTTTCTAAAATCTGCCAATTCTATTAGATGGTTTTGGTTGGATTTTCTTTGCCTATAATTACTAAATGCATGTTGACATCTGGGTTTCTAATATCTGCTGTAGTTGTGGGTAGACTTCTTTGTGTCAGAATACTCCAGGGTGCTCCATTAATTCTGTCATTTTATATGTGAAACAGCAAATCTCAACTTTTATCTTCCATTTCATTAACTTTTTGATGTGATCTGCAAGACATCATATTACCATGGCAGTAGGTTCCTGACCATTTTCTAAACAAATGTCAACTGCACTGTGAGCTCAAAATTATTTTTTTTTCCCTAGCAGGGATGTGATTGTAGGAGCTGGTGAAATGATTTATACAGAAAAGATTAAGTAAGCAGTTCTGGAAAAAGTGTGTGCATGTAACCTCTATCTTATATTTGCTGTCAGTAAGGACATCCATGCTTTTCACGGCATATCCTCAATATCTGCAAGAGTCCACTGAATTATGTGCTGTTCATTTGTGTATACTGAAATACAATAATTAGTAGCAGAACTATGCAGAAAATTGTAAATGCAATATAAACTTGTGTTCTTTGAAGTAAAAGTAACTTCTAGCCATGTTCATATTCTTTCTCAGAGAGCACAATTCTTTAATTGGTTTAGTCACAGAATGAGAAAAAGAGGATATTACTCCCTTTCCTAAAACCCTGAGATGCCAAGATAATATTAAATTCTGTAGTTTTTAACTTGAGCAATTTGCTGTAAGGCTCCCCCTCCCTGAATAGGTGTGCATTTGAGTGATTTCTACTGTAAATATAGGTAACAAAGAGACAGAGACTTCTTCACTGATTAGTTAAAAGGCTTGTGTCCATTTGGAGGGCTTGCTACTAATTGAACAAAAAAATCTATTGCAGTATTCCCCCTGGAATGGAATGCAAGCATAGTTTATGGTGCAATAGAGCCTATGGGTTGGTTTCTTGTTATCCCTTTTTTGCCTTTATAGGTTCAACCTGGTCTCAGAATACAGTAAGTTAATAGGACTTTTGTTGTTCAAGTTTTGCATTCCTAAAAACAAAGCAATACATAGTGACTTTTTTCATATTTTGTCCTGTTATAATTCCTTGGCTAATATGTAGCCTTCAATATGTGAATTTTTTTGGAGTAGCCTGAGCAGTATCTCTGTGGATTCACTAAGGAACTTTGATAGTAGAGAGAATATTTTTGAGGCCTTAGTGTGTATTTGGATGGTCTGCTCTGTAATCACAGCTGATACAGGATAAGGGGACCAACAGTCTCTTTAGTGTTGATAATTTCTGTAGAAAGATAGTACTGGCTCACCATTTCCTGAGATGTATGGATCACTTTGAGAGTAAGTAGTTAAAATCTGCTGGTCTGTGATTTTAAGTTTCCTAAGAATTTTGTTGGAGCTTACAAATAATTAGCATCACTGGAACTGGTACCTAAATGATACATAGTCAGTGTTCTTCAAGGGAGGGGCAGCAGGATGATTGTGGGGACAAATCTTGCCTTCCTTGTTTAGTAAAAATTGTTTAAAATTCATTGAAAGTTTTTGTGGAGTAGAATGGAGCTAGGAGGATGGGATCCCATTTTATGTGTGATGTCTTAAAACAGTCACAAAATCACAGAATCACAGAATAGTAGGGGTTGGAAGGGACCTCTGTGGGTCATCTAGTCCAACCCTCCTGCCGAAGCAGGGTCACCTACAGCAAGCTGCCCAGGACCTTGTCCAGGCGGGTCTTGAATATCTCCAGAGAAGGAGACTCCACAACCTCCCTGGGCAGCCTGTTCCAGTGCTCCGTCACCCTCAGAGGGAAGAAGTTCTTCCTCATGTTCAGACGG
>Ga0065711_1005222_pt1 | contig 20908 bp, 20 predicted proteins | sample Hoacrofraction12_FD_59098 | JGI IMG/M metagenome (GOLD analysis project Ga0065711, IMG submission 59098) | Hoatzin crop microbial communities from Cojedes, Venezuela - Epithelial fraction 12 v2 (version 2) | ecosystem: Host-associated > Birds > Digestive system > Esophagus > Crop | place...
CCTCTCTTTTTTAAGCAGCTTCTCCAAGCCCTCTGAGAGACAGTGACAGCTTAACTGTGAAATGTTGGCAGATGAGCATGTCTAGTCCGAGCACACCGTGTCTCACGCTGGGGAAGCCAGCAGCTTGAGCAGCGGTTTCGGTTTATTCCCAGCAAGGCAGCGGAAGGGCTCGGCAGGCGAGCTTGGCTGGAGCCAGCCGAGCCCTCGCAGCAGCCCCGCTCCGCTCCCGCGCAGGCAGACTCGCGCGCACCGAGGCTCTCGGCATCCCCAGGCGCTGTGTTGTGTCTCGGGAAAGTGAGGCTTGGTGGGAAATTGGTCCTTTGGGGTTTACTGGCTTGGCCAGAGCTGTTGGCAGCGTTGGGCTCCGGATCAGAGCCACGGCTGGGGACGGGGTCTGCTGTGCAAGGATGCCTGCGCGTCCCGGGGGTAGCCCGGGGGGTTAGGGGTGGGTGGGCTCCCCCTTCCCCAGCCTTCGTGCAAGGACGCTTGGTGCCCCAGAAGACCTTATCTTCTGTCATGGTGTTTTATTGCAGGTTATATGAGATTAAACGAGTATTCTAGGAACAAAAATGCATGTGATTCTATTATTGTTTGTTTTCTTTTGCCTGATTCTCCAGAAAGCTTTCATTTTTGTCTCCGTGACTGATGGTGGATCTACCAAGCGTACCTGAAATGTTGGTGGGATAGAACCTCTTCTCTCTGGAGCTTTTCTGAGATTTTTGCTAATTGTATTCCTCAATTTACCAAATAGTATTGCAGCCAAATTCATCTCCCATCTCTAGAATAAGGCTGCTTTGCCTTTTGGCGAGGTGTACTGAGCGGGTGCTGTCGCTACACGTGGATAGATCATCTGCTGATGCAGCCAGGAGCTTCTGCCACCATCCACGCTGCGTTCGGATGAGCAGTCGCAAGTTCTGTTGTGGCAGGCAGAGACTTACCTGACTCCTTAAGGAAAAAAGAAAGGAAGGTGGTGGGGGGGAAGCCCCGAGATGCCAAGTTTTCAATCTGTGTCTGTTTAAATCTCTTGGCAGGTGAAAAACTCGACAAACTGAGCAACCCTCGCAACATCAAGCCCCCCGTGTCAAAGCTCGGCGGTGCCGTGTCCGGGCTGCAGATGCTCCCCGAGTGCACCCGCTGCGGGAACGGCATCGTGTAAGCGTCGCGTGGCCGCCGCGGTGGGGACGGCAGCGCGGGGGCCCGGCTGCGTCGGGTCCTGCCGGGCACAGGGGCTGAATTCATAGCGGAGCACCTTGTATTTATAGCGGAATACCTTGCAACTAAAGCAGAATACCTTGAATCCCTTCCTGGTTTTTGCTAACCATAGGGAAACCTGGGACTGAGGAATACGGTCTGGATTGCCCCTTTTAAGGGAATCTTGCAGCGAAACGGAATGATTCATGGGGTGGTTTCTGCCTCGCTTATCGCAGTAAATCCTGGGGACTAGGAACAGCACCAGCACTCTCGCTGCCTGACGGAGGGAGAAATGCTCGGAGGGTCAAGTCGAAACGGTCTGCGGGTTGTTTTGGTTGGTTTGTTGGAGAGCTGCTCTCCGGCGGGTGGATGTTGGGTCTGATTTCCGAGAATACAGGTGTTTTCCTGCCTCATCCTGCTGTAGTTTGTATTCCGTTGTAACTTACGTTCTGCTCAAGCCAGATTTGCTGGCTGCGTGGCCGCTGCTCTGCAAACGCCCGTGACCGCGCTCTCGCCGGTGCGGTGGGCTGAGGGTCTCTGCTCCGCGAGCCGTGGTGCCTGGGCGCTCCGCGGAGGCTGGCTCCAGGCTGAGCGGAGATATCGGAGGCTCAGCTCCGCGTCGAGCCGTGGAGCGGTGCCGCAGCGGGGTGCGGGCGAGCGGGAACGGAGCATCCCTTCCCGCAGGAAGACGGCGGAGCTGTGCCCGGAGCGGGGTGGCAGCTTTGGGTGGGCTCAGGCGCCGGGATGGGAACCCGTGATAACACCCCTACGCGCTCCCACACGCCGCGTTCCCTCGCTGACTCCGTTTCACTTGAGGCAGCAGGAAAAGCCACTCGTTTCTCGGTCTCACGCGAGCTCTCCCCGTCTCTCCCCAGGGGCACGATCGTCAAAGCTCGGGACAAGCTCTACCACCCCGAGTGCTTCATGTGCGACGACTGCGGCCTCAACCTGAAGCAGCGCGGGTATTTCTTCATCGAGGAGCAGCTCTACTGCGAGACGCACGCCAAGGAGAGGGTTAAGCCCCCCGAGGGCTATGACGTGGTGGCTGTTTATCCCAACGCGAAAGTGGAACTTGTCTAAACCCAGGCTGTGCTCTGGAGAGGTCGGGCGGCCGCGCGCCCACCCACGTCCTCCCCGCCGGCTGCGCAACGTGGCTGCAATCAACCCCGATTACCAAAGCCCAAGTTAAAACGCCTTTTCCTAGATAAAACCGTTTACACTTGGGATCTCCAGGGGATGGTGTTGAAAGCATACGAACAGGTTTTTCCCTTCTTTTTGACACTCTGCTTTTCGGGTTGCTGCCTTGGGTTATTAGTCTGTGCCATAACCTTATCCCAGTTCTGTGTAAATACTGATTAATTCTCTACTCTGTTTCATACAAAACCAGTATTCCTTTTTCTTTTTTTTTTTTTGCCTCCCCCTCTTCTGAAAAAGCAAGGAAGATGTTTTAAAAGCTGAAAGAAAGTAAGGCACTTTAACAAAAGAAGCTGACTCCTATATCCTGACCTTAACCCCCTGCCCTCCAGCTGCCCCGGGGGTTAAAAACCGACCCCGTGAGGAGTCTGGGACGAGGTACCGGTGGGTCGGGGGCCCCGGATCAGCCCCATCGCTGCAGATGTGCTGAGGAAGGGCAGTCTCTTAAAACAGCATTTTCTGTGAAATTCCCTGGCTCAGGGCACTGCCATTAGAGGCTGACACAGACCGATCCGAGTTCCCCGAGATCTCCGCACCGAGCGTGCGATGAGGCTTTTATCTTCCTTCTCTCACTCCTCAGTTGTTCTCATCTGATCACCCGAGCAGCACCTTTAAAGGACACTGAAATAGCACGGACCCCACCTCAGCTGTCCCCACCTCCCGCGCCCCTGCCCCTCGGCTGCCCTTGCTTTGGCCATCCTGACTCTTCCCCAGCTTTCGCTATATTTTTGTAGTCCTTATTTCTAGACCCCCAGGCTGCTGCCATCTGGGTCTGCCTCGCAGCGGGGAGGAGGTGATGAAATCCCTCCAGGCACTTAGGAAGCAACTGGAGCAGCGGGGAGCCCAGCTGTGAGCCCCCGGTCCAGAGGCAGCGGGCTCGGGTTGATACCCGTGACCCGAGGCTGCGCTTTCAGCCAGGTCCGTCGGCCACTTTATTTGACGAGGAAAAGTTTCTGAGGATCTTGGGATGTTGCTTTGTTGGAGAAATGGGTTTTTTTGTGTAAGTGTTTGGAGAATAGAGAGAGAGATCAGTCACCCAGCTGCTGGGTGCCACTGCACGTGGCGGTGGGAGCCCTGTGTTTGGTACCACGAGGTTACTTCTGCTTTGCAACAGCCTCCTTCCTCCTCCTCGCTTGAGAGAGGGGGCACATGGGGGAGACAAAGAAACATCTGTGCTCGCTTCTCTTCTGTGGAAAAGGAAAATATGAGATGGGGAGATGGCCAAAGCACTCCTTCCCCTTCTGGCTCTCTCTAACAGGGGTCTGAGAAATCCAGGGCTGGAGGAGGGTCGGGTGCGTTATCCCGGTTGGGGCTGGGCATGCAGTTTCTTCCTAGAGGGAGTAAGGATTTTAGGGTGTTACAGGGCCACATTTAGACCTTTTCTTGTGGTGCCTTATTAGGGATTCGAGCAGCTCCTGCCCTGTGGAGCTCCTGCCCTGTGGAGCTCCTGCCCGAGCCCGCAGCTCCTCCGGCCGGGTACCCCCGCGCAGCCGGAGGGATGCCAGCATTCCTGCTAGCAGCAGAGCATCCGCCTCCCCCTCCTTCTGCCATCTGGATTTTTAGTTACTGAAGTACAAGAAACAACGCGGAAATTTTTATCGTGGCGCTGAGCCTTGTTTTTCTTGTATTTGCATAGCCTTGCTTGGTAGGTTGGACTGTCTGAAGGGAAGTGCTGGGGGCAGCTGTAAATGATGAGGAGGCTTACAATAATCAGGTGGGAAGCATTGCTGCCCTGGTCTGCAGGCCTCTGCTTGGAGCTCTGTAGTTGGCCCTTGCCAGAAGCATTTGTGCTGAATTCCTCCATTAACCTCGCATGTTGCTGGGCCGAGCTCTGGTGCCCGTAGCTTGAAAGCTCAGGCTTCGCCCAAACCCAGGACTGAATCCAGCTCGGCTGAGCAATGGAAAACTCACGACACGAGTGGCGCAGGGGGCTCTCCCCGTTCTCCACGGCAGCCGCCTGCGTGTCGCTCGCTGCGGCTCTTGTCCCCCATGCGAGCCCGTCGGTGCGGCGGTCGTGTCCCGCGGGGATGCCAGGAGTCTCGCAGCCCTGGCACAGGGAACGCCTTAGAAATTCATAAATTGTTTCCTTGCCCTCATTTTACCACCGAATTGCGTGGGCTGCGGGCAGGGCATCCTCGGTGGTCTCGCCCGGCTGCTGCACCAGTGGAGCACTGGGCACGGGGCTTTTCTTTTAATTTAAAACCGAGTTCCCGCAAATCAATTTTTCCACGCGGTTGTCTCGTGGTGCCCTTCGTTAGGAGCAATCGGCTCCTTCGATCCCCCCGAGGAGCCTAAAGCTGGAGCTGCCTCGCACAACCCCGTCCCGGGGCACACTCATTCCGGGCTTCAGGCCACGTCCGTCAGGTTATGGGGTTTGTAGGAGCCGCGAGCGAGCCTCCCCGTGCCACTGGGTAATGCTGGTTAACTCTGTAAAACGTGGGGAGGGAGCCGTTTGTATGAAATACAGAATAAAATTGTATCGTTGGTTTTATGTCTCACATCACTCAGCCTGGCCTTTGCCCCGTCCCCGGTCGGGTCTGCCCCGTGGCAGTGCCGCTGCGTGCGGGGGTTCCTCGGCATCCGGGTAAGGAGGACACCGGGTAAGGAGGACACCAGATAAACTTCAGAACGCGTCTTGGAGATGGAGAGCTGCACTTCTCGCAGCACTGTGCATCGAGAGCCTTGTTTGAGGTTTGGCCTGTGTTTTCATGGGGTGTTGGGTGTGTTGTTGGGTGGTTTTTTTTGGTTTGCTTTTTTTTTTGGTTTGTTTTTTAAATTCCTGAGACCTTCCTGGGACCCGGTGTCCTATCGGGTGCAGAGGTGGGAAGGGCCGTCGTGTCCCTGCGCGTTCCGTGAACGCCCAGGGGTGCCCGGCTCCCCTCCACCGGTGTGACCCAGTGATGATGTGGAGCTTTACCCTGTCTGCCTGTGCGTAAGGCCAATGGATTAGATTCTTCAGCAGCGTTTAACCAGGTACCTTCTCTCTCCTGATGGCCCCGGGTCTCACTGGAGCCGGAGCTGCAGCTCTGTGGGGCTGGGGATGTCACTGCCCAGTCACCGTGGGAGGCATCTGGGCAGCTCCCGGGCTGGAAAACACCCTTCTCCCCGAGGGTGATGCCAGCCCCGGTGCAGCCGTGAGCAAACAGCGTTCCTGAAAATCCCCTTGCCCGGCGCCGGCCATGGCATTGCTCGGGCTGGTTCCCTGTAAGCCAGCACAGGGAGCCCAGAGCTGCAACACCAACGGGGGCAAAGCCGGCCCGAAAGCCCCGTCCCACCCCATCATTTCTGGCCCTCGGACCACAGAGACCCCCGGGGTGGTGGGAGCAGGAGGGCGAGGGCGGGCTCGCTGGAGTTGAGCAGCTAGATCATCGAGGGATGTTTGCTTACGTAGCTACATCCCGATGGCTCTGGCTTTAATCGTTGGTTGGTATTCAATTCAGTGTGTGTGGGAAAGTCAGAAGTTATAATAATTATAATAGAGTTCAGTGCCTCCAACAGCTATTTAATCTGAAAGGTCTTAATTGGAAGGCATTCATGTGTGGGAATTGTCGCTTCTATGGGCCTCAAAATATTTAAAAAGACAAAGCCTCTGAGGTTCTGCACGAGGTATGAAAGATTTTCATGTAGTTTATGTCTGTGCAGCTCCATGTCTAATTAGTGCATGTATTCAAATAATTACCGTGCTTACGCCTCTCTCCCCGGTGGGAGGCTGAAGAGGGGGACACAGGGCAGCCCTGGGGCCCCTCCGGGACCCCCCACCGTCTCCGGGCACCCCGGCCCACGCAGCAGCCGCCGTCTGACCGGCCCGACCCCGGGAGCCTCCTCCTTCGCCGCTTCGGAAAAAACGACGTGTGAGATCAAACATGACGAAGGGCACCGTTTATTAACTAAACGAGGTGGGACCGGGGCCAGACTGATTCAAGCTCTAATTGTTTTAACTTTTCCCATGTATCATCATTAAAGTTTCCTACTTAGCTGGGCATGATTTCCACCACCACACCCCCTTTCTTCTGCTGCTTTTGTTTGGAGTTGTTTAACTTTGCTTTTGTTACTGGATGGCTGCCCCAGGGACCTTAAAAAAATCTCAGCTGGTCCATTTGAATTGGGATAAATGTCCTTGTGCCACAGGGGGGGAGGCAAAGGGAAAGAGACTCTTTGGAAAAATTCCCTCTCCTCCCTTTCTCATCTGTGCAAGAGGCTATTTTAATTACTTCAGGAGAAAAAAAAATCTTCCCCACAAGCATAATAAAACACACACAACTGCTCCTGACTGTAAGGGAACTTATCTGCAAGTTGTTTTGCCTCTCTGTTTCTCCCTGGGAAAACACAGGCTGTCGGGAACCACCCACAGAGCTTCCCCAGCCCGGGAGCAGCTTCTTGCAGCGGGACACTTAAATATTTTGAATTTTGATGTAGTCCTAGAGCAGTTCCTTCGTGGAGGGAGAGCCGGTGCGGAGGGGCCTGGGCCGCGGCCAGCGCTGCTGCTCTGGGCAGTCGATGTGCACAAGGCTGCTCTCTCGCTGCACGAAGACGCTGCTCGAGCACGCTGCCGGCTTTTAGCTTGATTAACGAAGCGATGGCCGCGACTGCCCCTAAAAGCTCTAGGTCCCGTAAATTAATACGGTTCCAAGGGAGCCTTGCACCGGGCAATCCTCAGCGCTGCTCGGCGGGCGAACGCGTTGCGCTGCTGAGAGCAGCAAGGCTGAAACGCGTGGGGAGCCTTTTCTAGAGTCGCCAGCGATCGTGTTTTCCCCAGATGCCCGTCTCCTGCACCATCTAGTGATGGAAGCCAAAACACCCAGCGGTTTCAGGCAGGATGGGGAGCGGAACCTGCGCCGTGAGGGCTCCCAGCGTTGTGGGGTGATTCCTGGGTGGAAAACATCCAAATCCAGCTGGAGGGCTGCGCTTCCGAGAACTCTCTGCTCCGGGAGAGGTGGGTTTGAGCCGCAGTGGTGGGTTTGAGCCCGTCCCCTGGGCTCTTGCGTGCTGCCAGACATCCCGTCCCTTCTCTGGCATGATGCCTCTCCTCGCTCGGATGCAGCCCTACCAGCCCCGACCCACATCACTGTGCCCTGTCTTGAAGCTGGGGGTGCAGGACGGGGTGGTGCTGCCCCACAGACCCCTCAATGCGTCCGTTCCTGCTGTCGGGCTGCAGTGGAAGCGTGCGCTGGTGCCCTGCACGCTGGCAGGCCCGGAGCCGTGTGTACAGGAGTGACACTGCACCAGGTAAGATCACTGAAGTCCTTGGTGAGCGGTGGATGGTGAGCAGTGGTCCTTGGTAGATGGTGGTGGAAAGCTGACTCTGCTTGACTAGGTACATTTTAGGAGGTTTTATCCCAAATCCTCACATGCATACTACAGGCAGGGACCCTGGCTCCATCTCTTCTACAGGATTCCTCCCACAAATGTGATTGCCTGCAAAAAAACCACGCTGAGCGCTTGTCCGCCCAGGTCTGCTTAGGAGAGGAAAAGTTCACGCACCGCTGCCAGGACCTGGGAAGTGATGGCCACAATGGTCCCTAAAAGCTCCAAGTCCTGTAAATTCATACGGTTTCAAGGGATCCTTGCACCGGGCAATCCCGAGCGGGTAAATGCGTTGCACTGCTGAGAGAGCAGCGAAGCTGAGATGGGTCAAGACCCTTTTCAAGAGCTGCCAAAGATAATTCTTTCCCAGATGCCATCAGTCCGGTGGGACGTGGCCCTGGTGGACACCATCACCGGCTCCAGCCGCTCCAGGGCAGGCAGGCAGGAGCGTGAGTCGGGGGCTGTGGGGAGAGCACGGCCGTGCCACGCTCGAGCCGGGTCGCACGCCTGCTCGGCACCGGGGCACAGAGCCCTCGGGGGACACGGAGCCCTCGGAGGGCACTGCGGGCTCAGCAAGCACACTGACCAAATGGATTTTGCTTTGCCCCGTCTCTAAGCAAGCCTCCACCTGATCAGAGTGCCACACAAACGATATGGAATTACAAAACTCTTCGTTATCATGTGTTTTCTTAATTCCCAGCTCTCGAGATGGCTCTGGGGAAGGTGACACAGTTTCCCACCAAGGCAGAGGATGCTTGAGAGGGGCCTTGCCCCAGGAGAAGAGAAAGAGCGGAGCCACTGCAGGCAGCAACCACCTGAACCCAGAGCAGCCCAGGAGCAATGGTGATGGCCATGCCGGGGGGCAGTGTCCCATGGGGTGAGGGTGATGCGACCGCACGCGAGCAGGAGCCCTGCTCCACAGCCCCTGGGGCAGCTTGCAGCATCTCGGCAGCCCGTCGGTGCCGCTTTCCCAGCCAACCTCTGCCTGACTGGCTTAGGCCATGTTAGAAAATCTGTGTGCGTGAGAGCAAAATATTTTCCCAAGAACAAAATATTTGCACAAGAGGTGGTTTCTCCGCTGTTCAAAGATTCCCTCCTTCTCCCCCTGTGCCTGAGGTACCCCTCCTTTTCTCTACTGGCTCCTCAGCCTCTGATTTCACTTTACAGGAATCTCTCCAACCTGGTTTCCCACACGCTGCTCTTCATCTAATAGCTGACAGCGTGTTTAGAAGGCTGCAGTGAAACACACTGGCCGCTTTCAGAGGGCTCATTTGGGAGAACTAGGACTGGCCCTTCCTCTACAGTGAATTTGCTCCATGGCTGCCTGAGCTGTTCACCAGCCGCTAATTCCGCGTGGTTTTTCATCATCTCCGTGCCTGGGTCGAAGCATCCCTGATGTTGGATGATAAGTGGGGTTTGCAGTCGGGTGAGCACCCAGCAAAGGCTGGCGGGAGAGTGGCATCGCTGCGGGCTCAAAGGGCTGCGTGCGGTGGCTAGCGGGGCTGCGGCAGAGCTGGCTAGAACTCACGGTATTTCTGTAACTGCTGATTTATGTAGATTCACAATGTAAGAGAAGACCCCATGGTGCTGAACACATGAAATTTATAATACATTAAGGATTCATCTGCAAACCAGTTAAACCTGAGTATGTCGTACTTGTCTACCACTTTTGATACGCTAAATTTGCAGTCTAACCACAGTCATTTACGAGCACTGCAAATTATTCCTCTGTAAACTGTTACTGTTGAGTGAATAATTATTAAGATTGCATTAGTTCTTAAGACAATACACTCCCCACNNCTTCTTGCCTTGTGGGAGCAGGAAATAAGGAATGGGGAGTGTAATGTCTTTCCCGTGGTTCTTGCACAGCCCCAAGGCAGGGCAGGGCGACGGCTGCTGCCTGCGAGCCCCTGATCTGCCCCAGTCGGCCCCCGCCTCGGCTCTGTTCTTATCACTGGGGACAGCTTTAGCTCTGTGGTGGCCCAGGCCTGGCATCAACATGCCACCTCCAGCCTGTCTCCAGGCTGGAGAGATCTAAATCTTCCCCATTTACCGCATGACGTGGGCTCTCCATCCCTCAGCCCGGGGAGCAGCTGGATCGCTGCCTGGCCTGGATAAACGCTGCCGTCTGCTCCTCCTCCCCAGGTACCCTGCAGCGATCGCTCCCCGGTCGGTGCCTTCACCTTCCACGTAGCCCTCTCATCATCTCTGCTGGAGAGATGCTTCCCCGGCCTGCCCTCGCCCGCTGCCAGCATGGCTGGGCTGTCCTGCTCCACGTGGGCACCCTGCTGATCACCTCCAGGGAGCCGCAGCACCCCAGGGAGCCAAGCGCTGTGCGTATTTTAAACACCCACGCGTTTCTGAGTGCCCCTTGTGTTATTTCAGAATATGACAGCGTTGCTCGGATCTCTGAAATGGCTTTGCCAGCTACCCCCATAGCTGGCTCCAGGCAAAGCCGAGCGTCACGTGTAAAGCAGTAGCAGTTAACAGGTAGGAAACCGGAATATGAAACGCTCCTCTCCCGAGGCCAGAGCTGCTACGGGCTCCTTCTGAGCAGAAGCTGCTGACCTTGACCGCTGCATAGAGTAAACACTCTGTTTTCTTTGACATGTGAAGCAGATCCCTGCATATATTTTTCACAATTAGCATCCTTGAACGTATCGGAGCCCTACCGACCCACGCGTTCCCATCCACCTTCTCAAATGCAGCGAAGATCAGTGCAGGTGAATGCCCGGGTGTGTTTCTCAGGAAGAGGCCTGGGCTGTGTTTTTAAACTCGATTAATTTCTTTTCGTCATGTAGCTGGTGTTATTTGGCAAGCAGGGCAGAGGGGCAGAGGCACCTGGCTCCCCGCCACTGGCAGGTACCTTCATTCTGCCTGAAAACAGGCACTGATTGCATTGCTTTCCTAAATTACAGTCCAGGGCAACCTGCACCGAGCCACATCGAATCCCTCCTTCCTTTGGGGTTTACTCCTGCTTGTTCTTCTGCAGCAGTGAAGCCCGGCTACCGACCCATCGGCTGTTTGCTTTGGTTTTGGCAGGACCCATGGCACTGTCAGATGGCATCTGGGTTTCTTCCTAACGCAGGAGCTGCTCGGTTTTGTTGCCTGCAGCTGAGCTGGGGAGCCCCGCGGGGAGGTTTCTGCTCCGCAGCCCCTGCCTTTGCCTGGGCTTGGCCCCTCTGTTCCCCGGGCACAGGGTGAGCACTGGTGCAGGCACCGTCCCTGCTCTCTGATAGCACAGCTAATTATTAAAATTGTGCTATACTTTGATCTGTGATCTAATTAGCTCAGCTTTGTGGTAGAATTATCTAATCTGAGACTGACATGTCTGAAGTCTACCCCCAAGCGCTCCTGGCAGGCATGCCTTGAAGTCACCGGGGCGGCAGCAAGCCGCGGCAGAAACACGCTTGGCTGTAACTTTGGTGGACTGAGACTCATTTTTGGTTTTTTAAACCTTGTCTGGGGTTACAAGTGGCTTTAGGTGGAATTTTCCATGCTGGCTCCTGTCCTAAGCCTCCAGCCCCAGGCGGGTCCGGTCGCGAGGCTGAGCGATGGGCAGCGAGTCAGCCCCGCAGGTTGTGGGGATGGAAAGGAGTTTGGAAAAATGTCAGCACGGGAAAAGAGATTTCATTCTGTGCGTTGTCTTGCACATGAACCTCAGAAGTTCTAGAAATGCAGAGAGTTTTGTGCTGGCAGAGGTCAGGTAAACTGGAAACTGTCCCTAGCCAGGGACCAGGCAGGCCTTCACCCCTCTCCATCACTCTGCTTTTCTGGCAGGGAGCATCTCGGGCCATGGGGTCCCGGGTGTTGGAGGGGTCTGACGGGCACGTGGTGGGGAGCTCGTGCTGGACACGGGGCCAGGCTGCACACCCTGGCAGCATCGGGTTTGGCATTACCGCTCACCTGCTTGAGATGTGATGGGGGCCCATCAGATGGCTGCCGGTGTTTTGGGGGGCTCTGGCCCGATGGAGCTTGCCTGGGGAGGTGACTGCTTTCCCTTTTTTTATGCTTTAAGCAGGGCGTCTTGGCAGTGACCCTCGCTGTGGACATAGTGCTGGTGCCAGCGACGGGTGGAAACATGGGTGTGGGGAAACTAAATTAAATTACACGGAAAGTTGTGCGTCTCCAGCCAATAACCCCTGCGCCTGGACGAGGCTCGACGCGGCGTTGCGGCTGCGGCTGAGCGCAGGCTCTTCTCTTGCAGTGGAACCTGGTGTGCGAGGACAACTGGAAAGCCCCACTGACCACCTCCCTCTTCTTCATGGGCGTCCTCATCTGCTCCTTCGTCTCAGGGCAGCTCTTGGACGGGTAACGCCGCTGCTCCCCTTCTGCCCATGGGCAGAGCATGGCAGACCCAGTGCCACGGCTGCTGCGTTCCTTCTTAAGAGGCGTAAGGGAGTTAAATGTCCAGTTCTCTGAGTTTTGATCAAAATTAGGTAACTGGCTTGGCTTCTTCAGAAATCCCAACCTTGACCTGCCCCAGGTGTGGGACTGCTGCTTCTTGGGCGCTTCAGGAGACCAAGAGCTGATCTCTGCAAGGAGCCCCTGCAGCTCCTTTGCAGATTGCTGTGCTGGTTTTCACTTCACAGCCAGGTTTGTTTCTTTATCCAGCCTTTTTAGTGTTTCAAAAGATCTTGTTTTTTGTCACACAATAACTAACAGTCCGTTCTCGGAGCTGCAGGATAGAAACTTGTCCTTTGGGTGGAAGCTCTGCATGGAAGAGGTGGTTTGTTAGAAATAAAGCATATCGAACTGGCAGAAGAAAAGATAAATTGTACATGGATAGCAGTCATGTCACACCATCTAAGCAGGTGCAAAGTATAAAGAAAACATTACAGGCACTTGACAATTATCTCAGCAGTATTTAAGTTTTGGCCTTACAAGTGTCGAATGCAGGACATACGTTCCTTCTGCAAGTCTCTGCTTCCCTCTGCATCCATCCCTTCGCCTTTCTCGCCGTACCATTACAGCGGGGTCTCCAGCACTGCTCTGGCTGCTGCCTGTCCATGAGGAAGCCAAGAGCAGCAGTGCTCCTCTGCATGTTTAGCAGAGGGGTTGCAAAACTCGGTGGGAGTCTTAATCCCAAAGCCTCCAGCATTAAATTCCATGTATTCTGAATTTAATCTCCTGACTCCTGCCCCCAGTGCAGAAGTCAGTTGGTGTTACGGTTTGCAAGGGAGACGAGATAATCACTAAATCCCGCTGGTGCCGTGTGCCCACGGGGAGCATCTGAGAGAGCGTGCACGCCCCGGCAGCCCGGTCACCTTCCATCATTAGCTGTTCACTGAATTTGTTTGGAAACGGTTTCTCAGTAGAGGGGTATGTTCTGAGCCTGCATCCGAGCGATTTCCCCTGAGCTGCTGCAGAAACCTTTCCTAAGGCAAGGGCTGCTGCGGCATCTGGTGATGCGGCCCGTCCAGCGTCTGTGCAGAGGGCAGCGTTCCCCGACCTGCACGCCGGCGTGCACGCTGCTACGTCAGCTGGCTCTTACCTTCCCATGAGAAAATGCTGTGAACTTCTACTGTAGAGAAGCGGGTGAGAGAATGCAATATGTATGGCAACTCAGAGAGACCGAAACCAGCTGATAAGGCTATTGAACAGATTTGAAGTGTAGTGGTGTTGCAATGTGTAGATACCAGTAGCCTAAATGCCATCGTTTCCTAACCTCTGGCTGCGTGGCTTGCAATCTTCAGGTGTCTCTCGCTTAGGTACTGTTGTCTAGTTTCTTTAGTCCCTGTCTAGTGGCTCCCTGAAGTTCCTGCTCTTGATTTTTCTTCTTGATTTGTTTCCTGGGTCTCAGAAATCTTACTTCTTTTTTTTTTCTTGATGCCTATGAAAATGATAAACAAAATTCTTTAAAATGAATGACACTTCAGGTTGTTCTAAGTTGCATCTCTCAAGGTTGGATATTTGTGCTCTTATAGAGCCCTGCTCTGTACATAAACACTGTTTCAATAATCATCTCCTTTCTCTTTCGCAAAATGTTTGGCAGGAAGAGTGTCCTCTTTTCGACGATGGCTGTGCAGACTGGCTTCAGCTTCCTGCAGATCTTCTCCACCAGCTGGGAGATGTTCACAGTGCTCTTCCTCATAGTGGGGATGGGACAGATCTCTAACTACGTGGTGGCCTTCATACTGGGTATGAATATGTCTGCATTACATTAAGCAAGCACTTAATGTACTGTTCTGTTTTTTTTTCCTCTGAAACTGCATCATTTAATTAGACAGCGGTAAAGCCTTGATGGTACAATTCCTGTTTCAGGCCAGTATGACTTTTGTGCTCTTGGACACTTTGAGCCTATGCTTTCTGTAGGTTTAGAGAAAAAGATGAGGGGATGAAACCTCTAAATAAACCTCCATTTCCCTCCTCTTTGGAGAAGTTCAAGGCAGCATTCAGGGTCTGTTATCAGAAGAAGCAGGTCTGAGACAGAGAAGGCGTTCGGGTTCCTCCCTGCCTCTCCACCCCTTGGCAGAGGGGTCGGTGCGTACCTGGCTGCAAAGCCGTGGAGCAAACCAGCGTTTCCAGGCACAGCGAGGGCATGGGGGGCCGGGGTGTTGGAGCCAGGTGGGCGTCAGAGCCCCGTTGGCCATAAAGTCACCGGTCTCGGTGCTGAGGCTAGCGATCTAGTGCCTAATTTTAGAGGCCAAGGTTTGTTTTATTTTCTATGGTGAGACTGGGGAGAAAGAGCCAGTGGCCACAGGAGGCTGCACGGCTGCAGTCGCTGTCTGCGGACCCCGTGGGGAAGGGGGGACCCCCATGGGGAAGGGAAGGGGACCCTGCTGAGTCTCCTGCTAGCACAGGGGTATCAGGAAAGGCGAATGCACGGGTCAGTTACGGGGCTGACGGGCGCAGGCCTTGGGGGGCCGCTGGGATTTGCAAGAGCTGTCTTTAAGTGTGCACATGTACATTTATGTCAGCTTTTGAACCAATGATGTCAAAGTTATGCTTGTAGATCGTAACGTGAGCTAGCCTAAATTAAAACCATATACTAATAGTTAACGCTGTTCTTTCCTACCACATGGGGTTTTAACAGGGAAAAAATAGAGCAGAACATGATATGAAGTCAGTGCTATGGAGGGGATACGGCATCGTGTCCCCAGGGAGCCGTGTGTCACCGCTGCGAGTGGCGGAGGGAGGATTAAGTAGGTCAGGCTGTCAGCGAAGAGGTCCCTTGCCATTGCCACCACCATCACCATTGCCACTGCTCCCTCTGTCCTGGTAGTTAGCCCTGGTGCGGAGCTGATGGAGCCGGAGCGGCTGCGAGGTACGGCGCCGGGTCAGGAGCACTGGGCTGGCTGAAAATCCTCTTGGAAGCGCGTGGGGTTTGCGTGGCAGAGTCCCTCTAATGGGGATGTGGGATCTGATCAGGCAGGAATTCAGCTCCGCAGCTCCCCGGGAACGTGGGGCACAGATGGAGGTGGGTTGGGATGCTGCCTCGGTGCTCGGCAAAAGCAAAGCTGGTGGGGGGTCCGGAGCACCCCACTGGCCAAGTGTCCCCTCTGCTGAGAGGTAGGACTGGGTCTCCTGAAGCAACGTGAGGTTCATTTCATTGCACGGCTGCAGTTTGCTGACACTTTATCCCTTGTGTTGTCCCTTCTGCCACCCTCTTTTCTGCAGAGAATTGTAGCATCGTCTTCCCTGGTTGTGTCCTACAGCCCGTGATGTGCTGGTCCAACATTCCAGCCTGCTGTTTCAAAAAATAAACGTGAATTTTGTTCCCAACAATTCCTGTGCCAGAGTGCCTTTAATTATACCCTGTGCGTATTTAAAGCATTTCCACATTGTGTGCAGTTTCCTAAGAATATTTTTGCTCAACACTGGTTAAGCTACCCCCATCTCTGCCGTCTATCTGGTGACATCTGTGGTTTTTCTGGTGGACATCAATTATTCCTTCAAAAACAACCAGTCAGGACAAGTGCCCAGGCATGCATCTACTTCAGCATGAGAATAAACACGTCCTGTAAATTTGCATTCTCCCACCGATCCCAGTGGGACAAATCCATGAATTATGTTGCCCGCATGCTTCTGTGCTGCCTGTCTCCTGCTGCAAGCAATCTGTGGGATGAGAGCGTAACTCATAAAAAAAATACACGTGTTTTTAATAACCTTCTACTTTTGTGAAAATGTTGAGTCATTTATTCTGAAACTTATTGCAGGATCATTGCTGAATCCCCTCGGTGGCTGATCTCCCAGAGAAGATAAAAGGAGGCAGAAGTTATTATCTGAAAGGCTGCAAAAATAAATGTCGTTCCAGCCCCATCTGTGATTTTCGACACCACGGAGGCACATTTCATACATCCTGGTACTTGCCATCAGTTTCCCCCTTTGGCCAGCTGACTTGCTGGGAAATGCCAGCAGAGAAATGGTTTGCACCGGCAGCTCGTAGAGGCTGGCCGTGACTGTTGATGTGAGGTAAGCGCTGGCTGAGCGAGTTCAGAGTGAGAGGCCAGAGGAGTTTTTGTTTGTTTGGTTTTCACAGTGAAATTTGCTTCCTCAGCAGTGGTTGGTTGTGGTTTTCAGAGCAAGGGTGACCCAGATAGCTTCATCCTTCGGGCACTGAGAAGGCCCAAGGAAGATGCATTTGCCCCCATTTCGGCTTGGCGCAGCGTTAGGGTTTGCAGTTTAACAGCAGCCCTTCATGGGGGGGCTGCGCAGGGGACCCTAAACTAGCACCCACGTGTGCCGGGGCAGCACGGAGCCCTGAGGGACTCCTCAGGTTGCACAAAGCAAGTCAAATCACCCGAGTGTTCAAAGGGCACTTGAAAAGCGTGACTGTAGTGAAGGCAGTGAAGAACACCAAGCTCTACGGCAGGCCTTTTCTTCCCTCGTATTTCATATTTATTGGTTAAAAAGAGAAAGCCTGGCCGCGCAGCAAGGCGAGGAGCCATGGGCCAGCTGGTTCCTGAGCTCCTCTCCCCCTCTAGTGGCTTTGCCTTCGCTGGAGCTCCCACCGAAGAGCCACAGACATTTTTCACGTGCAGAGAAACCAGCAAAGCGTCCACCCTTGCCTCAGCAATAACCGCGTGTCTGCGTGTCGGATCTTCCTTCCCTGCAGTATACCAGCACCGGCGGTTTGTCCCTCCTGATGTCTGCTGGCAGAGCAGAAAGCAAAGCACCCCGTGCTCCTCTGCGGTACCTGCTGCGTGCTACACCTTGTGTCGGCAGGATCCACCTCTTGGACGCCATGCTTACATTTTGGCAGGGCTGCTGAAGATCTCTTTTTCCAAGTGTATGTTCTAGGGTAAATTCAAGCACATGTTCCAGCTATGGGAAGCTCATCCTACAGAAACCATGGAAAAGCACTTTCCATACTTCACAGCACCAATTAAGTTGTCTCTCGTACCGGACATGACTTTTTCAGGCTCTAGCACGTGAGTTTGCTTTTCATCATTCCTGCGTATTTTTGAGACCAAGTGGCAGCTCAGCTGTCCTTTGCTTCCTGGGAATCTCGTGTGCCAAAGCGTCTGTCCTCAAAAGCTGGAGGATGATGTTTGCACGTCAAGTCCTCCATTGGAAGTATTTTTCAAACGTTGCCTAGAAATACATTCCTCGGAAACCATCCTCTTCCTAGGGAAGGAAATCTCCTGGGTAGCCCCATAGGCAGGGCCAGGGTGGTTCGCTCTTTGGGCTTGGGGGGAAGCCAGGCCATGAGGGCTGGCTTTGCCCCGGCGAGGGCTCTCCATGCAGGATGAAGGGCACCCTCATGCCACCCAGAAGATTCCTGCTTCAAGCCTCAAACTGGACCCTCCGTCTCTGACCTGGGGAGGTGGATGCTCTCGCAATGTGCCCTGGACACCTTGCTGAGCTCTGGCATCCGTCTGCCTCCCCAGCAGGCAGGCAGCAAACCTGGGGGGTTTTCTGCATTTGTTTCACATAGTTTGCGAAGGTTGAACAGAAGAGAGTTGAGTGGACAGTGCACAGAAAATACCTTTGGTAACTTGGTTACTCCTGGAAGTACTGTGTTAGATCCTTCAGGAACCATTAATGAGTCTTTCTTGTCAGCTGATACTCCTTTATAATTAGTCAGCGTGGTGCAGTGGTCTCAGTGCTACCCTTTTTCTAGCAAAAAACTGGAAACTACCATGATTACAGCTGGGTGCCGAGCCCAGCTCCGCTGAAGGAGTGGCCTCCCTGGTGCAGCAGTGGCCCTTGGGCTGGTAGTTGTCCCCCGATAAGAGTCGTAACTTCATAACTGCCCAAACTCGTGGGTGTGCAGAGGTTGTTTTGCTCTTAAGTGTGTGGGAATTTTTTTGGTTTTGCTTTCCTTTTTCCTTCAGACGCAGGATTCGAAGCCTCAGCGCCAGCAGGCGGCTTTCCTTCTGGACCTATTTCGAAACCAAAACATTGCACCTATTACTATTATGTCATTACTTTTGCGGTAAGGAAATGTGCGTTCTTAAAGTACCCAGGCAATAAAACAATTTCTGCTTTGAGGGCACATGTCATAGGTTTAGGTAATAAGTCTCGGCCTCAGAGCCCACCTACTCATGGTCCTTGGCTGGTACATGGCCCTCAAGGTCCTTGCACCCACACTGCATCAATACACAAGAATATGGAGACAGTAGCCTTGACTCAGATGTAAAACAGTCAGGAAAGTATATGTAACAACTTCTGTCTATTAAATTCTGTTGCCTTTTTTTTTTTTTAGAAGTTTCCATCTCTATAATCTCTGTTTGAAGAGAAATGTCCTTCTTGAGGCCGAGGCAGCAACTCACTAACGTAACAGGAACCAGACCCATGGCCAGCATTTTTGTTCCATTTCTGTACAGCGCCCATCTCAGTGAGATCCTGGTACCTGCTGGGCAGCCACGAAGACGGAGGACCCAATATTACCACATAGACAACCCGGGACCCTTTTCTGTGCTTATTTCCCCAAGGAGAGAGGAACTGGCTAGCACACTTTGCATGCCATAGTAAGGCACTTTTGAGATTTGAGACCCGAACATCCAGCTCTCTTGTGAAGATTAAATAAGGTGTGTTGGAACTGCTGAGGGTGGGAGATCCGGTCACTGGAGTTGGCTACAAGTAGGAACGTAGTAGGCATGGGAAGCTTTCAGGAGTTATTTCATTGTGCCGTTAATGAGTCCATTGCAGTGAAAAGCCTTGGTGAAGGACTTCCACAAAGCCTTTTACTTGGTGCAGTGTATGCAGGAAGGACAGAGAAATCAGAGGTCTCTTCAAGCCGCTGCAGATAAGATCACTGGAAGGGATGACAGAATTAGAAAGATGGGGTTGCCACTGAGTTTTCTGTAAGTCACGATGCCTGTGGCAATGCGTTGCAACATCCTATTTTTGTAACAACATCTGAGGCAACGGTGGAGGCGTTCAGAGACAGGTGTTTCTGGAATAATTTGGTTTTCTTGCTTTTCTCAGGTTTTTCACGTCAGTTGGTTACTTTGGCCTGTCCCTCAGCACTCCAAACTGGCATGGAAATCCCTACATCTACTGCTTCCTCTCGGCTGTTATTGCAGTTCCAGCATATGTGATTGCCTGGCTTCTCCTCCGCTCCCTCCCTCGGCGCCACTCCGTATCTGGGACCTTGTTTTTAGGGGAAGGTGTTGTCCTCTTCATTCAGCTGGAGCCTGCAGGTACAGGATTCAATACATGACTTGCGTATATAGAATGTTAGCAATATTGTATAGTACTATCTACTAGTTCTGTAGAATTACTGGAAACCGTGATCAAATTTAGAACTTGAGGTCAAGGTTATGCTGGTCACTTGCAGCCATGTTTTGGGGTTTTTTTTATATGCATATGCTGAGTCATGTGCAGCTCTCATTTATTGTGTCAAATTACTGAGCTTTTTATAGTCCAGAGGAATCAGCTTGCAAAATGAGAGCCAGAGGCATACTGTGATTTTTCTGGTTGTGCACAGAGGCTAAAAAAGCCTGCAGGTCTTCTGGATTTCACTGCATGTAAATCTCCGCAGGTTTTTGCGGAAAAGGGGTGGATTCAAGCTTCTGCTCTGTTGTTGTATAACCCCGGAATTTTGCTCCATTTCAAGAATGCTGTTTTACTGGGAGAGGACCAAAATCTGAGAAGTACAAAATAACCTGAGCATCTACATGATACTCAGTGGGAAGTTTGGAGCCAAGTCATCTGATGAGACTAACACATTGCATAATTAAAAAAAAAACCAAACAAACAAATCCACAACTGCTAGGAAAAAAACAGCACTATGATCTTTGGGATGTAGAAGAAACACAAGCAATAAGCACAGGGTGTTGTTTATTCACCTTGATTGTATTTTTTCTCCTCCAGATTTCAATGTCCTATCTGTTGGCCTGGTGATTCTTGGAAAATTTGGCATCACAGCTGCGTTTTCGATGCTTTATGTCTACGATGCGGAGCTACACCCTACCCTTGTGTGAAACCAGGCAGTCGGAGCGACTTCCACAGCTTCCAGGCTGGGCAGCATCATTGCTCCTTACTTTATTTAGCTGGGTGAGGCATCTTGCGTTTCTTGCCTTGCGCCACACAACTGCCCAGAGAAGTTATCGGAGCTTCTGCAGCTCAGGCTCAGCTTTAAGTCCCTTCATTTGTTGTCTTTTAAGTCCCTTCTCTCATTTGGAGTCTGAGTTCACTGGCTCATGCTCCAGAAATGAAGCGGAGCTCCTTGGCTTCTACAAAAGAACCAGGCACCTTTTTCCTTTACTGAAGCAAGGGACTGTTCATACAGCACCAGAGTGCGTCCGAGCGGGTCCGAGACAACGACGGTGTTTATAAACCGTGCGAGCAGAGTGGCTGGGATGATAATCGGTCACATCTTGGCAGTGGGTGTTACCCCTGGGACGCCAGTTATTTTCCCAGGAGACTGTGACAAGAAGTGATTTAGCTAGTAAGGAAATCTAGCAGTAGGAAATTCGTTGCGTTGCACTCTTCAGGCACATACCGAGATGGGTATGTCAGGAGCAGATGAGCCAGGCGGGCATCCAAACATCCCCTGACTCCATGCTCTCTAAAGCAATACATGGAAAACACCCAGATTAAGCAGCAGGAGAGCGTGTTTCATTGTGACCTTCATGAAGTGATTTTTTTTAATTTTTTTTTTAATTACTAAGCCAGGCACCTCAGCATTCATTTTGCTTGTTCTTACTGTTCATGCCTTGGTCTGTAAGCAGAATTATTGATTTCCTCATAGGCTTTTTTTTTTTGGCACTCATTACCATCACAATCTGAGTGCCACACAAATAGTAATTGATAATTGTTGGGTTTT
>Ga0065711_1036514_pt1 | contig 20907 bp, 13 predicted proteins | sample Hoacrofraction12_FD_59098 | JGI IMG/M metagenome (GOLD analysis project Ga0065711, IMG submission 59098) | Hoatzin crop microbial communities from Cojedes, Venezuela - Epithelial fraction 12 v2 (version 2) | ecosystem: Host-associated > Birds > Digestive system > Esophagus > Crop | place...
GGGGGGGGGGGGAACAACAAGTAAGAAAACAAAAACTTGAAGTGAGTCCAAGCCATGATAGAGATTATTTCCACAAATTATCACTGTAAAAACAAAATAGCTTAAGAACAGCCCAAGTAAGATACTCATGTTAGGCTATATTTTTTCCACAATCCTAACATTCACCAAGACAGGTTTTCTGACAGCTCCACTTTGGCAGCTACACAGCTTGCACAGGCGTTTCCAAGTATTTAAATGGTTCTGCACCACACCTTTACAGCAGATGATGCATATGTTGAGGTAACCATAAACATCCAGAAACACCACCCACTGGAGGTGCTCTAGTAATAATGTTGGACTAATTTAACCTAGTTTAACATTAAGTCATTGGCTAAATGAGCCACCATATTAGATGACAAACATGGCTTGGAGTCAACTTTGCTGCTTTCTCCACCTTCTCCTCCTGCAGTCCACACACCAGAGGAGCTTAGTGAAGTCAAGTGCCTGTAATATACAACTACAACTAAGGAAAAACAAAACTCAGAAAGTGAAAACTGAGCACAGATGATAGCTTTATGATAAAATACATTTTATACTATTGTTCCTCTTCTCCTTCTTCTAACATTTGTTTGTTTCACAAAATACTTCCCAATGCCTACTGCCTTAGTACATATGGTCTTTGTTGTGTATGCTGCCTTACATCTCACAGAAGCAGCAAAACGTATTATTTTCTAATGCCCTGGCCTATGGCAGTCAAGTTACAAAACACCAAATCCAAAAAGAGCAGCAACGCAGGAGGAAAACATACAAGCAGGACTATCGCTGACCAGTAGAACTGCATAAATTCTGAAATTGAATACAGAAGCCACAACTCTATTTTTTCTTCCTGAAATGCATTAGGGACATCCCAGGTGAGTTGTTGCATTCAGAGCTCATGGCCCCAGACCACCCACACTCCACCTGCTTGATCTATGTGCCTGTGGGTTCCGCCTTTCCAGTGGACAGGGAGTTTCCCTGAGGCCGAGACTGTCTTCCTTGTTACACACGGGTATATATAGCATTAACGTACTTAGGTTTGTGCTACATGCATCAATGTAAAGCAAAAGCCATGTAAAGGCACCACCATAAGATACTACCACCCAAGCATGAAGCTAATTTGACGAACAACCTATCATCATGTAAGATTTTTCATTCCAGTTCAAAGAAAACCCTCTCCTCTGTGCCATTCCATTTCCATTGAAGAATATTTTATTTTCAGCTTCCTATTAGATATTCCATAGTTCCATCACGTTACTGCATTAAACACAGAAAAGCCTTGGTGAAATTCCATGACCTGTTCTACACAGGTGGTTAGATTCAAACAGTACGTCAACATTTTCTGAGCTTAACAGCACAGTGAGTCTCTCTTATCACTAAAAGGAACTGTAGAATATATTTCCATACATACCTTAGCTCTTTATAATCATGTTGGATGCTAACAGAGCTTGCAAACAAAATACAATACAGACATGCTCCGACATAAATTCTGACTTCATGTTTATGTAAAATATAAATCTGTTCAGATATGCTGAGTTCCACAAGCATATATCATCATGTAAACTCTCTGGCTACATTTCGTATGCAGTACTATACTTGAAAACCACAAACACTCTACAGAATTCTGCTCAGTTCCTCCAACTTGTGTAGCGAAGAAAAAAATTGGACTCTTTCGGGGGAAAAAATGCTGTTGGCTGAGAACAGCATTAAATTCACTGTTAAGATGCATTATGAAATGGTAATGGCATGTCACTTCCCTATTTTGAAAGCAAGAAACATTCATGACTGGATTAACTAACCCTTAGGAAGCAATGTTCCATATTCCCACTAAGAACACCAAGTAATGAAAGACAGAACCAGCTTTAATACCTACTTGTTATTGTTTTACTAATTGGTAGGCTAGTTTCTCCATTCCTCCATGTGGTCACTCATTGTAGTTTCAATCATCCACAGGATTTGTACTTTATTTCAAATGAGTTTTTCAGTCTGTAACACATCATGTGCACTTGCAACACTAGGTAAAAGCTGTGACTACACCAGACAACTTTTGTTTGGACAAAATACCTCCTTGGATTTATAAATACGTGTGGCACTACCATGTGACACAACTGGCTGAAACAAAATAACCAGCAACAATCATATTCTCTTGCCATAATGTATCCTTCAAATGAGTTATGTCTTATTCCCTGAATCAGTAACAATCAATAATTAAGATTCTTTGATCTCACTCTTCTGTAATACAGATACAGACTGTTTTAATTTGCTGGTTCCATGATTTTGTCTCTTTCCCGTCTCAAAAGCTGAATTTGCAAAATTTTAAAACTCTCTTAAAGAGAGTCTCTCATCCTCATACAATATATATTGCCCAAGAAAACTACCAGCTATAACACAGAACTAGGTAAAGGATTCTGATTCCGTGAGGTGTTCCACAGATCAGCTTAACTGCAGGGGAACTGCTTCAAATATGAGTAAGAAACAAATGTAGTAATAAAAAAACCCCAGTAAATGGACAATAACAATACTGCCAGGGGACATCCAAAGCCTAACAAGGCTTTGGGGATGAGGGTCTTTGGCATTAGGAAGAGCATTGCCAGGCCGTCAAGGGAGGTGTTACATCCTCTCTTTACAGCACTGGTGAGACACATCTGAAATGCTGGGTCCAGTTCTGGCGTCCCATCAAAAGACATGAACTTACTGGCATGAGTCCAGCAAAGATGATTTAGTCCAGCCCAGTAGATGATATAGGGTTTGGATCACCTGACATACAAAGAGAGGGTGAGAGGGCTGGGAATGTTCAGCACGGAGAAGAGAAGGCTCAGGTGGGGGTCTCATCAATGTGTGTGAATATGTGATTGAGGTGGATGTAGGGTAGGAAAGAAGATGGAGCCAGACTCTTGTCAGTGTTGCCCACTAACAGGACAAAAAGCAATTAATGTACCATGAAATACAGGAAATACCATTTAAGCGTAAGGAAAAAAAATTGACTGTGAAGTTGCTTGAACACTAGGACAGGTTGCCTGAAGAGTCTGCTGGAATGTCCATCCTTGGAGGTACTCAAAACCCACCTGGACATGGTCCTGGACAATCTGCTGCAGCTGCACCTGTTTTGAGCACAGGGGTAGGACTGGTGATCTTCAGAGGTCCCTGCCAGCCTCATCCACTCTGCAATTCTGTGATCCAAAGTTATTAGCATATTCTTAACCTTCACGAAACTGTCACCTGTTGTATTTGTCTCAGTACAACCACTAAATTCTGGTTCAAAGGAGTCAGTACTTTCTGGATGCAAGTAGAGTTATGTTATAAAATCTTCCCTTCTGCTTCTTCAATATTTTCTTATCACTTTCTAGCCTGGAGAACTGCTAAGAAAGGCTCTTGACTGTTAATGACTTTTAAAGAGTATAGCAGCCTTATATTTATAAAGCCTTTATATATACACATAAAAACTATAGCAACCTGGCCTACTGGAAGGTGTCCCTGCCCATGGCAGGGGGGTTGGAACTAGATGATCCTTCAGGTCCCTTCCAACCTAAACCATTCAGTAATTCTATGATTCCCTAGACAGCTTTTGTGAGATAGCATTAGAGCTCCAGATTTGGAGGGAGTAACTTTTATAAGGAATCTACTTTTTAAATACATCTTCTTTCAAACTCATAGCCTCTCTCCTATTTACACTCAGTTGCTGGCAAAGCTAAGTCCAGCTCACTGTCATTATCAGAAATCAATTTCAGTCAGGCTTCTTAACAGAACTATCCAACACACTTAACAAGGAATAAATCAGCTAGCTTTTAAGACCGAGATAGGCTGCAATCTTCTCTAATTAATTTCCTAAAATTCAGGGAGTAGGCAGTAACTGACAATTTGTTAAATTTTTGGTTGATGTGCATCGTCATGAGAAAAAAAAATGAAAAAAAGGAAAGGTTAGATTGTGAAAGGCTTTGAGATTCATTTTTTGTAAGAGATCATTTTTTTTAATAGGGATCCACAAGTAAGAATGTGGCATTTTGAACCTAGAGGCTCAGCTACCACTTCACTGATCCATGAAGTTTAGTAACTTCACCCAAACTGAAGTTTTGATTAATCCAATCTAGTTTTTAATATATTTAATATTGTCCATGGAAGTTTAGCTCTCATGGAGGACAACAGACTGAAAAAGCAAAAGCATATGCAACCAAGAGCACCAGCTGATTAGCACTTTCAAACACTCTCAGAGCTCAGCAGGATTTAATCAAGAAGTTAAAGCTAACAGGACTGATATCACATTAACAGTTCTCTGAGCCAGCTACTTTCCAGCCACCTTGTAAAGCTTTAAAGCACTCTACATTTGTTTACAAAGAAGATGAACAACATGTGATTGTACATCTAACAGTGATTAACAGTAGTATATGGAGAAAATACTATTAATAACTGATTTTTCAAGATACTAAATGCTTTTGTGTGTTTCTCACATTGATCTTCCATAAGTTCGTATCACCCATGGGCTTTTAAAGGTTCAAAGCATCTTTCTGTTTTTACTTTCTCAAAATCCTATCTATGCTTTTTAATTACGAGTATATCTGACAATAGATTTTGGCTGACATCTCCTAACAAGATGACATGACACGAATATACAACAGAAAGTTAATATGTATTTTGGAAATCAGACAGATTCTGCTTAGCAACCACTCAAGGCACAGAAAATACAGTCCTGACCAGGATTAAGACCGTATGAACTTATTGTACATTTAAGTCTACCAAGGGTCAACCTACACCGCATCGTATCACATAACTGCAATGCAGTATTTAAAGGAAAGAAGACATGCATCCATAGGAAAATTTTATAAATTTATGCAGCAGAAAACCAGACAATACAGGGAGCCAGGCGGTTAATTACCATGTTCTTCAGTTTCAAAAGCTGTGAACAGCTATATTTTGCAAGGATGCAAACTGTCATGGCAGTCTGTGTGAAAAAAAACCCAACATTCAGCGAAAGCCAACAGTGTGCAAAATCCTCAAAGCAAAAAAAGTATCTCAAAAATCAACTTAATTTTTCATAAAATGCAACTTCTACAGAAATTATGTCATCAGGTAGTCACAAAACAGAGACTGGCAAGGGTATGATACTTGCCACCGATAGGATGTGGTTTCACATAAGTTTCCCTCAAAACTATATTTATCCAGCGAGGTTGTTTGAGAACGTAGATAGTTGACATTTTATTATTTTATTTCTGCTTCATCTATTATAGATGTGCACAAACAGAGATAGTAATAAACAGAGACAATTAAAAACACTGAGGAAATAAATAAATCAGATATACTTTGGACTGTAATACAAACCAGTAACACTCCTTAGATTTTCATTCAGGGTTACGCAAATACCAATGCGCTAGCATCACAAGCAGTTGTGTCAACCTAGCAGTTGATAAGTCTCAGCAGAGAGATTAGAAGAAACAACACATATCCTAAAATGGAAATAATGAAATTTACTTGAATGCGAGTAGAGTAACCAACACTGCAGGTTGTCAGTGTGCAAGAATGAAATAAACATTCAGGAGAGAAGCAAATACAAGATCTCCCAGAAGCAAAATATACTTGAAAAAGAACAGAACTCACCTCAATTTCAGTCACACATTAAGTCCCGCAAGGTCATGGACGTGTTCCCCCCACCCCAGTATTAATGGTATAAACCCAAGCTATGATGGTAACAATCACATTCTTTTCCTCTCTTGACAGCTGCCCTAGCTCGCCAATAAAAGGTTTTGCTCAAATCCCAATCCACAGATAATCAGATCACAAAGATTCTGCCACATAAATGTTGCAAATAACTGTTTTAAAATGACATAAAAAAACTCTGAAGATTAAATTTCTCTGTCAACACTTTAAGATCTCCTCTCTGCATCATTTGCATGTGCAAAAGCAAGAAGCATTTAGTGTTTATGCTACGGGTACTTGAAGGATTTCACACCTCTAGGATAATTTTCCCATTTTTACTGCTAGGAAAAGTCAAAATGGGACTTAGCTGTATGTGTAAAACCATATTTCTGAAGACAAGGTGCTTTTAATCTTGCACTGCCCGGTATATTTGGTCTGGAAACTGTAACTGACTTTTCTGCTGCCAGATGAAACTGAACATTTGGACACAAGCAATGTTTGCAATCAGATAAGTATTAGAGAAAGAAAGCAGATCTTATTCCAGTGAGTACTCTGAAAATGTTAGCTTTGAGTGAAAATGGAGAGAGGCAAGAAACTGCAGTGGACAAAGGAGAGCTCCAAAGCCATCTCACATTGCTACTGTATGCATAAGAACTCCACGCTATATTCTGCTTAACAGTTAAGAAGAACATGTGAAAAATTTGTCTCTAACCTCAAGCCCACTCAAGCTGACCTCAGATTTAAGATGCAAGATGGTGTGTGAAGTTAGAAGCAAGAATTGCACAGCTAAGAAACCAGTTTGGAACAGCCCTTTTCAGCTGGTACCCCCTCTTTCAGATTTCTTTCTTTAATATATTTACATTAAAACCTGCAATTTTGCCATGAACTTCAGGGGTGGTTGATTTTATCCTCCTTTCACCATCACTTACTGTCCTAAGGGTCTTCTCAAAGGTTGCAACACAAGTAATTTGTTTTCATACATTCTAACCCTAAAAGCAATAAATGTTATTATTTATACTGCTATGTATACAGTGCCTTACACTGACACAGTTAAAAGCTTTTGAACACATACTGTATATACACAGCTTGACAGTTCCTACCTTACAGGGGGTGAATTCACCCAGCCAATGTGCAGTGGGACACTGCAGAAGATAGTGTAATGAGGACATAGTGATTTCAAGCAGAATCCAAGTGTAGTTTAAGCGTAAGCCTTGGTTGTGGAGACGCATGTGCTAGCATGAGTGACTGCTATATAACCTCAGCACATACCCTGGCTTTAGTATGCACCAACTTTAACAATACTACTTCTATGTAGTGCTTGTAAGAGCATGCTCCTATGGAGATGTGCAAGAGCATAATGCTCTTGGTGAACCTTGGTGTACCACCTTGGGTGCCTGGTATTGTACAGGTGAAAGCACTCATAGCTTTGTTTACTTGGTATGTTGTAAAGATTTGAAGAACAGTGAAGCTGTTGAACCTTATCACAGACAAGATCAGCGCGCCATGATCAACATGAAGTTGCTTGCCTGATGCCACCTACATCATGTTACCCAGTATCTGAAGGGACATAAAATAGCGAACACTTTTCCCACCATTTCTATTCTTCACCAGCTTTGTGTGTCCATGCCTTTCATACTGACATCCCAGAAGAACTGACACCTCCTCAGTGCAAAACACCATGAGATACAGAAAGATGAATAAGACCATAAAGCAACAAAGAGCTCATGACGAAGATTAATAAAATGACCGGAAGCCAGCCTGCAAGCAATAGCAATTCAGCCACACAAGAAATGAACTGAGACAGATGTTACAAATTCTTTTGTTTCATTTCATTTCAGATAGAAAACCATCAGGGTAACTGATTTGATGCCAGACAAGCAGGCAGAGAAGTCTAGCATCACATGGCAATCACAAGCATAAGCTGGCATCCTGCTAGCTAAGATTGAGCAACAAAGGTTCTTAAAACTCAAAACAAGCCGCCAGCAAAAGCAGACAAGAAGAAGGGTAACATGATCGCCTTTTTGGTCTTTTGCTTCAACCATTACAATAGCATTCTGTGTAGAAAAAAGGAAGGCAAAACTGCATTGTTAAATTCAAAAAAACAACACTAAAATAACCAAGATCAAAGTGATAGCTATACGACTAGATAGAAAACGCTGCGTTGAAAAAGTAAACCCAACCAAACCAAAAAACCCACCCGCAGAAGTGTTAAAAAGTTATGTAGAATATAGGCCTGAGGGATGGGGAGGATGTGATGTGATCAGGAAAGGAGTAATGGATAATACTTGGCAAAGAGACCAACAGCTTCAATGTCCTGGTATCATAAGGAAATGTCAGCTCTAGAGACAGGAGGTGACGCACAGAGAAGGAGTCGTATCTTTGATTTTTCAGTGCTGAAATGATGACTGAGCTTGTATCGGTAGATGAGATTATTCAAAAATAAACTTTTGAGAATGGTAAAAGATAAAAGATCATTCTTATGGAACCTGTGCATAAAAATGGAGAGTGGATTTGGAGGATCCTGTGGTGGACCGAGTGTGATTAGACAGGTCTTAGCTATTCTATTCCTCTTCATAAAACAATGCCTTTCTTTCATCACTTTCTGGTTGCACTTTTTGGGTGAAATGTGACCCCCGTTAAAGTAATGGATTAGCATTTATCTATAGAACAGGATGCACCTGTTCTTTCACAAAGCCATCACGTTTGCCTTTTTCTCCAGGACAGCATCGAACAAGACAGTACACCCAGAAAAAAACTAAAAATTCTGCATGACAATTATTCTCAACCAAGATTATTATTTTATTTTCCTGCTAATGGAACAACTGTTGGATCCAAAAGATACAGCGTTTGGAGCTTCACAGGTCAGCTTTTGTCAACGTTCTCAAAACCCTCCCACCAGACACCTAAACAGTAGGATCTATAAATGACACATATCTGTTCTGTTCTTTTGCAGGATATATGGAAACAGATGAAGTTGTTAACTAATTAATTACTAAGATGAATCATTTCCCAATATTTTTGTGTGTTTGCACTTTCCAACAACCTCATCTTTGTTTCACAAAATTGTTTAAAATAGCATTTTCCTCTCTGCACTTCCAAATGTTTCTTCATGTTCAGGTTCTGACTCTTCATCTTTCCACCCTTATGTCAATAGTCCTGCAATGCTCAGGTGTCTCCCAGTTAGCTTCTCTGTCCAGCTTCAGTACTGCTATAGGCAGAGAAACAACACAGAAATTATTCTCCCTGCCTTTTTGGGCATCCTGTGTCTTTTTCAGAAGAGCAAAAAGAAAAGAAACAGTTTCTGGCTCAGTGACCACCTCCCCACCTATTCCTCCAATGGAAGCTCATAGCTTTGCAAACATTGCTGCTTTTCTTGAAGTTCATCCAAATTCCCCTAGTTCACCACAACAAAAAAAAGCACCAACCTCCAAGTTTCGAGCCTGACTTTTGTTTTTCAAAATTCAGAGCCAAACTTTAAAATAAACAATTTTGCAAGTTGGAACTTTATTTCAAGGTATCAAAGCCAGAGAAAATCACATGGTGACTTACTTACATTTGATGAATAAATTATTTAAGCCATACTACTCCGTCGCAGCCCATCTGCTTGTAGATAAAAACCCGCTCATTTCACCTGCAAGCTGATCATCCCAGGAATTTTATTTACAGACTTGCACAGTTGTGTGCCCAAGTTATTTTGTTTCGATTTTTTTTCTTTTTTTTTTTCCTATGGTGACTGTTCCATTTGTGATTTATATACAGATCAGTAGTTATATTTTGCACCCGCACAAGGAATGCCAGAAAAACTGCATTAATTGCATCAGAAGCATCTTTTCTAGGTAGTTACAAACTCTTTGTCAAGTATTTCCATGAAAAGCAAAACGACTCATTATTTTGTACATTTGCATGAACTGTTGCAAGTGCAAATGTTAAATTGTTTCTTTCTGAAGAAGTATGTGAGATTTTACAGATCTTTCCAACAGAACATTGAGTTTTCATCAAAATGTTATATTGAAATAATAAGTATGCATCTAAAACAGTAACCTACCTTTTAATTAAACAATACTTTCTTATGCTGCTTTTGCACTTCTTCAGTAATGCTCTGCTCTGCATTTATTTAAGCTCAGCAAGGACTCAGCAACTTCACTTAGTGAAAGCCAAGAGGACAGAATCTTATCTTACTACCTGTGATTCCGTATTTCAAACACGGATGAAATTCATGAACTTGTGAAACAGTGACAACTAGAACTGTGACAAGTCAGCAACTTCCAGAAGCACATACTATAAACTGGGTCTCACTAGTACATTTAAGGAAATATGAGAATCCCCCTGCCACAAAATAAGGTCTGCCTTCAACACCCTCAAAATCTGGGTACCTCCATGACACGTAGTAGTCTGGATTAGGCAGGAGGTAACATTAGATGATCTAAGGATCCTTTCTTGCTTCAGACTACACTAAATCTATCAATACCAAAATTAAAACAAGCTAGTGTAGAGAAGTTAACAAAGCAATCAACTTCCTGCAATTAATTTTGCTTTTGACAACATCATCAAGACTTTTTTTCTGCTTCTCAAAACTTTAACCAAAGAAAATGAGAAGTTCCTTGTGGCTTATTTAAATGAATTGTGTTGTAACTTCATAAAGGAGATATTTGTTAATAGCTACATTAACAACAGTAAAGCAAGACGAGCAGAATGACTTGATCATGCACATTTTCTGGTATAAACAAAAAAGGAACTCGCAGCTGCTTCGAAGGGGAAGGATTTCAACCACAGACGGCTCACTGCAAAGACGGATATCAAAAAATAATATTGACTACTAACTCATGCGGGAGAAATTAAATGCAGGCTTGGAAAATGCAGGCACATTGCTAGAGGAGGTTCTTCCAAAATGTTCAGACCTGTCTTTTCCATCTAGCATGCTCAGATGCAAGGAGTTGGGACCTCTCCAAATGCTGCACAGCATACAGAAACTTTACTTTTAAAACCAGTTTTCTCAGGCTGGAAGGGGGAAGACACTAGTAGAATGGAATTCTGTTCTGTTGAAGGCAAGGAAGGATTGTTTGTCATTGACATATTTGTCACTCACCAGTGTTGCACAGGGATAAAGAAAACTGCCCATGATTAACAAACAGTGTAGGTGAGCACATAAGACTTCAAATGTTTCTAGGGTGACAGGGAAGAAAAGTGCTCAGGTATGCCATTTTACTATTTAACTTCAGCAAGCTGTATAAAAATTGTTCTCTCACTTAAAAGCAAGCACAAGACTAGACACGTTTCAGAAGGGGACTAGCTGTAATTCTTTGCTCTTTCTTCTTTTCTCCTACTACTTGCAACCTCCAACTCCCACCAACTTCTTCTGCCATAAGCTCATAGTCGAGATTCTTATGACAGCAATTCTGTAGTAATCCTGATTAAAACAGTGTTTAAATTCAACTAAACTTCTTTACTCAAAAAGTTTAACAAAGTTTCTGCAGTTCTCAGAGCTCTTCGGCATAGCACCGCCACCCTTATTTACAAGGAAAAGCAACTCATGGAACCACGTGGCAATCTTTATTTTCTCAGCCTCCCCACCAGAAACACCCGCCCCTTTCCTCTTTTTCCCCCAGCAGCAGCCGTGACTTCCCTTCACCTCCACACCAGGGTCCCGCGTTCCCCACGCCCGGCTGCCGCCGGCACGCTCCGCGCTCAGCACCCTGGCCAGCGCCGCCCGCGCGCCGCCGGGGGTGATGACGAGCGGTCTGTCCCGCCCACACCGTGACGTCACACGGAAACCACGCCTCCCAGTCCTGGCTCGGCTTTGCTGACAGACGGACGCGTCGGTGGCGAGACGCGGCTGCGCGGCCGCTGCGCTGTTTGAGCGCGGCTGTTGTTACCCGGTGGCTCTGCGCTGCACGGCAGGAAACAGCTTTCCTGCTTGCAGCCAGGAACTGGTTACAGTTTTTACAATTTTTGCTGTAATTGTGGTGAAAGGACGAGGGGCGGAGTGTGTGTAAATTGTCCGTCTTTGTCAGTGTCGCGATGATGTTATTTTGATTTTGGATGAGGAACTCTTCTTGCTGATGTACGTGAAGTTTGTGATGAATGTATATTTTAATGACAATTCTGGTTTATTCTGATAACAACTGGTTTATAAAATGATGCTGCAGACAAGAACTACTGACCTGGGTGTTACAGAGCTGTAATTATTCACTGTCTGTGTTTCTCTGGTTTATTTCATTATGCTCAAAACAATCCCCTTGGGAAAAGCATCTGGAGAGTCCAGAACACGTCTTCCAGATCTGCTATATAAATGTATATACACTGTTACATAAACACACAATGCTGTAGAAACGACCAAGACTAATCTCACCCTTTGGTTCAAATAACAATTTGCTGACATGGCTTCTTATGGAGCGGAGCCTTACTTCCAAAAATGATAAAACTGGTTTTGTATAACTTCAGTTAGGAAAGACTTATCAACACATCTTACTCACTCTCCTTTTAATAAAAGAAAAATGTAGGCAACCTCATCAGTTGGTTTTGGTCCCATATCCAAATCTGGTAGAGTTATAAAGGTTTCTGAATGACAGGTGTATAAATGCTGCTGTGTTTCAGATCACACATTTTCTGGACCTCCGCTGCTACTCAGCCTCCACCCCTCCTCCACACAGCGTTCCAAAATAACTGCTGTTCTGTCAGTTACTGACAGAAGACACATCTGCAGTTACTCTGACTTTAATTTTCCTGCCTATTTAAAGATCTTGAATTTGAGTTCTTAAATCACTGAAATTATCTTTCTTCTTAGGGAAAAAAAATAATTCGTAGAAGCAAATAGTTAAATTTCAAGTCAGCAAAATCACAAGTTGTGGTGAAAAGCTCCAGATGACATTTATTTAAAAAGCTGTTTAGAAATTAAAAATAACTCACTTCTGAACTAAAGCGCGCTCCAGGTTACATGAAAGTACCTTTTCCAGCAGCAGAGGCCTGGAATCTACCAACCTGACTGTCTGATCAGATGACTATATTAGCAACTGCTCCAGAGGCACCGTCATCTGTAGGAGTTGTGTGCGAGTCTCACGTGAGCAGCATCTGCCATCAGTAAAACACAAGTACCTATGATGTATTACACTGTTATGAGACAGGCTTAATTCACAACTTTTAGTTAATTTTACTAATCATTGCTGTGCTTCATAGACTAAAATGAAATGTACAGCAGACAACTGAGGTCACTTATCTTGCAAAGAATCATTTTAGTCCACATATCCAGGTGCTGACATTGAAAATTGTGTTTGTTTTCTGGACTCAGAGAAAGCATAGCAGATTTTTACACGTTTCCTCTGCAATGCAAGAGTGCACAACGCGAAAGCAAGCTCACATTATTTTATCTGAACATCCTCAGCTGCACTGTGTTATGTGACCCTGACCTATTACAGCTTTTAAACCCATGCTTGATTTTAATCATAAGAGTAATACCATTGACTTCAGTTCTCAGGTGCCTTCACAAGTTGAGGCTTCAGCTCAGACTGAATCATTATTATTGGTCAAGCACTATTAGAAAGAGTAGGAAAAGAATGTCTCACATAAAAATCAGGAGATTTAATGCAGGACTCAATAAAATACAAAGAGAGTTTTTATCTGTATAAACTCTACACTGCTATTCACAGTATTGCTTTTCCGAGCAGAACCACATCTTTTTGTTCTCTCTTCTTGCAGGTTTCTATTTTTATACTACCCTCCTATCTGCAAAGCCTTTCACTCTTAAAAATGAGCTTATTTTGCCATTTAAATCCCCCAAATCTCCATAATTTCCTCAAGTAAATAGTATTGGTTCACAGCAAACCAGTAATTATCACAACTATGATCAATCTGAAAGCTTTTCCTTTTGTTGCAGATTTAGAGCAGATACGTACACTTACATAAACTTCTCATAAATAAAATGTGTCTTAAAGGAAGGCAGAAAAAAGATCCACTTTTAAGAAAAATACTTTTGAGTCTGCTCCAAAGCTTAATTTAGGAAAAGTTCCATGAAAGCCATACAAATAATCAGGAGAGAGATGCACTTTCCACAATGTTTTCTTGGTATCGCTGGAACATCCAGACCCTCAGAAAGTCCTGTATCTTTCCTGTGATCCATCCCTTTTCAGGTTATGTCCAAAATTTGGTTGAAAGTAAGTTTGGACAACTTTGACAGCATGAACATGAAAGGCCTTAGGCTCTAAGCATATTTCTAATAAATCCTTTGCCATCTGGGGGCTAGTCTGCTCCATGCATTTTTAGGACTTCAGGCAGCATTTGAAGACATTATGAGGAAAGTATAAGCTGAGGACACTTACAATCTTACTGAAAATATGCTAAATGTAACAGGACAAAGAAAGAAATTATTCTGAGGGCAGACATTTGACATTTACTAACTGACTTACCTATTTGCTCTCTGTACTTTCCCAACTGTCTGTATTTGCCCTTTTCTGCACTTGAATGTTAAAGGACTATATATCTCACTCTTGCAGTTAAAAACAGATGCTTACTGAGTGGACTGTTGTAATTGCAGAGAATTTTGTAGCTTCAAGTGACAGATTTATTTCAAACATTGTCCAATAGAAATATTTATGTATTTAAGAATATGTGTTTCTGGTAAATCTTTTAAGACATTCTTGATTGTGCTGCTGTCTGCTCTTCGTATCAACAAACCTGGACAGCGGCCCAGTGACTACTCTCAAGTTTTATTTGTCATTTGAGTGAAAGAGCTCTTTCACTTCACTGTCTATTTTACCAAAATGTTTAAAATGTGCACCTCGTGTTCTTGAAGTAATACTTTTATAAAACCGTATGAAAAACCTAATGTGTTGTTATCAACATTCCTGAACGTTTTTCACTGCATATCATACCTTTCTCTCATATCAGGTGACACTGCTGTTGGACTAATAGCCTCTGCTTGTATATAGGATAGCAGCAGACTCCGCAACAGATGCTGGCTTTACACTGAATTTATTCCATGCATGCTTGACAGCTGCATCACAGCAAAAGCCACTACAGACCAGGGAATGGGAAGGAGAAAAAAGCAATTTTCAAGCTTGTCACAGCTGCCATTATTTACTTACTTGCATTCCTAACTAAAGAAGTTAATTTCTTGAGTAAAATGCTGGACACAAACACACCTAACAATGCAGCACACTAGCTTATGAAATTGCAACTGAAACTAAACTGTAAAGTTACTCTATATGAGGTTACTGTTCGAAAACAGATTTTGACAGACAGTTACTCAGATCTCCGCAATACAACTAAAAATGAAGTCTACTATTATGAACCAAGTAGCATTTATTTTTATATTACCTATAGCCAGATACTTCTGAAGGTAAAAGCTGATATAATTAAAGGGTGCAGTGGTGCCTTGCAGAATAACAGGTAACTTTGGGATGTGCATGGATATTGCAGTCACATGGCATTATCCACAGGACAGAGGATCAGCTCTTAAAAGTGAGCATAAGCAGAAACTTATGTTGGATTAATTTTTGGCAGAACCTGAATGCCTGTAACATGTCAACCAATAAATCTACATAAAATAAGTCAGCATGCTTTCTATACCTCTTTTGTACAGCATTTTTTGGGGAAAAAATCACAGCTATTATAAAGCAGTGATATAAATTGGAAAACTTCATCCTTGACATTCAGATACTAACAACAAAATGGTATTTCACTACTAGCAACCACTGCATTAGCAACTTCAGAATGTGGAAGTAAACTTTGTAGATATCATAGCACTTGCACTGCTGTAGCACCACTTCATGATCACCTGCACATGTATTTCAGAGTGTTCACCCAGAATTGTCTCCTCCTTTAAAAACTGAAGGTAACACAGCCCTCCTTTTCTGGTTTCTTTGTTAAGAATTTTTACTCTCATCTAGATTTCCTACAAAAACATTTTTTTTCTTTCTTAACATTTAGAGCAGAAAAAGCTCACTAAAGGCTAATTTTCTCTGAATTACAGCCAGTAAAGTTTGTTTCTATATTCATGGAATGACTCAGGAAAAGTTGTATTAAAAGTGCAAGAAACTTCAATCTTGTATTCACAGTGTAGGGCAGAAGTATCGCCTTAAAACAAATTAAAAGCTTCTAACCCTCACAAAAGGATTAAATCATATTTTGAAGGATATTGCTTTTTAGAGAAGCAAGCATTTTCACCATCTGGAATTTTCCCTACCTCTAGAAACGCAAACAAGGTATCAAATTATTGCCAAACAGAATAGTATTTTTGTCAAATTCTGATTTTCAAAAACCTTCTTTCTATTGTTTCTCTTCCCCAAATCTCTAGGAAAAAAAAAAAGACAGCAATTCATAAGGAAGTTTTTAATCAAAACTGCAGAAGAATATTCTGAAAGATGTGGTAAATTTGCATTTGAACTCATAATAACAGTCATTATTGTAAAAAAAGCAGTGGTATAGTTGCATCTGATCAAAAAGTGTGAACTTGGCTTTTATAATCTGAGATCTCCCACAGAGCTGAAGGGCCTGCTACATAAAAAAAGACTCCCAAACCTTGTAACAGACAGATTTTGAGCTAGCCAAACGAGCATAAGTTAAACAATTATTTAGAAAGATCAGAAGTACTCACAAAAGCACTGTCAGTTTTATAAGGATCCAAAAATCTACCATTCAGAAGCATCTGGTGAAGTGGAAAATTTTATGTTACTAATGCTATGACTGCTCAGACTGCACAGGTATTTGATTTTTTCATCCAAAGTATGTGACTGCTATCAGATGTAGATACCACTACCATTTCACTCGAGTTTCAGCCTGTCACAGATGAAACATCATATACAAACGGTTATGTGAATTATTAAGAGTTTGTGACATCTCACAGGACCTGGAATTCTTCCCTGTGAAATGACAATTATTAGTCTTTACTGCTTAATGAATTATTTTCTTAACAGGCCCAAAGAAATACATTACCTCCATGCATCTCCCCATTCCGACACAGAGTACAATTGCGCCGTTATCTTGCGGAAAAGAAACATAAGGCTGTAAGACTGAACAAACCTGACAGCACACTGTATGCAAAAGATACTGACAGTGTGTTTTACTTTTTAATGTTTTATTCAGTCAGTATATAATCTAAGTTTCTTCTTATGGAAACTAGTTCCCTGAATCTCTCTGGAAAACCCATCTGAATGAGTGTAGGTATACAAGATATCTAGCATAATTACTAACAGACTGTTGAGGAATGGAGGCAAACCTCCACATTTGTGAATGGTATATTCTGCCACTTGCTAACAAATATGTCCACAAAGTCTTCATTTGTTCAGTCTGAAAAAAATCTTACTCTTCACTAGACATTACAATCAAAAGCAATCCTTTCCATTGACTAAATTAATCCATTTAGCTAATACTCTATTTGCAGTTGACAGTTCTACTGTACAGAGGGCCAAATTGATAAAGCAACCAGTGTCTTTCCACCTTCAAAGAGAAGGTACTGATTGGTACATCACTAAATAAAAGCCTTTTCAACATTACATTTCCAGCAATAGCAGCAGATTCACAACATGCCTCAGCTAAGCAAGAAGATTTGCCTTATTGGTAAACTACAACAAATACTAAAAATGGTATTTTAATAAGAGAAATCAAATCCCCATTGTGCGTGTTAATAGTTCCAAGTGTTTAGAGGTGGAGCAGCAGGATCTCATCAGGAATAAACAACCGCACCAGTAGTCAGGAAACCCAGGGGCTATTCCCATCTATACCACTGACCCTCCCCGTGACATGGTAACAGCTTTACTTCTGTTCCTCACTGTCCCTTGAGAATAATAAATACAAATGATAAACATGAATGATATCTCAGATCATTCACTATAAAAACTTTGACTGCTATGTATACATGCTGTGTGACTTAGATACTACTATATGCACTGTTTCAGATATGAATGCTATACCAAAGAGGTTAAGCAAGTGACTTCAAGGAAGAGGAGTGCAAATAAAAAAATAAAATAAAAAAGGAAATAAAATAACGAAAAAAAGCAGTTTGGCTATAGCCTACATTTGTTCACTGCTGAATATGATGTGGTTTTGAAAAATCACCAGAAAACAATTATGTAGTCACAAGGTACAGGCTATAATAGATTAACAAGCTGAATATTGGATTTGATGTTCTGAAGTCAAACTCTGAACCAGTAAGTTAGATCTCAGGCAGCCAAATGTTAGGCAAAAGAGTATTTAGGAGCGTTGACAGAAAACAGCTATGAACAGCAGCGCAAACTACTCCAATGCAGCACAGAGACGGGGAAGTATAATAAAAGACCGACATGCCAAATTGGACTCCTCCTCAACCACAAGAAAGGCAAAACAGAACAGAAAACAAAAAACAGAACAACAAGCAAACACACACCACCACCATCCCCCCAAATAAAATAGGTCATATTACTAAAGATGACTGCAAAAAGGAAACAAGGGCTTGCATAGGCAGTTGCTGAAAGACAAGGGCAAACAGTGAGAGTTGTATCAAAGGCAAGGCAGAGTTATGAAGAAGACCGAAGGCGATGTTGGTCAGCTACTTGGACCAGAGGGAAAACAACAATCCCAAAACCTCCACAAGACACAGGTCTAACGCCTTTCTTCCACTAAAGGGTCACCTTTGTTCTGGTGAGCCGAAGAATCACAACAGCTTTACAAAAGCTTAAGACTGGGGAAACAATATATCAGAGACTACTTAGATAAATTACATGTTTTTGAATTTGCTGGCCTTCAAATATTTTATCTCTGAACATTAAAAGAGTGACTTGAAGAAATTTCAAATCTACAAGTGGTAACATTTGATAACTCAGGGGAAATAAGTGAGGAAGTAGAAGAGTAGAAGAGAGCCAAACTGTCACTATCTCTACAAGAAAAAAAGAATACAAGAGGAAAACAGAGTCCGGACAGCTTCACATCCTGGAGAAATACCGGGGGAAAAAAAAATAACTAGGAAAACTATTTGTCAGCATCAGAGAATGAGGAGGAGATGACTGGCAACCAACTTCCATTTTTCAAGAGCAAATTGTTATCAAACTGAAAATTTTGTCCTACACTGTTAACAGGCCTCATTACTAGCAAGGGCAGAAGACGCCACACACTTTCACTTCCATGCAGCTTACATTGTCTCACACAACCTGCTCAGAAATAATACAGGGAGACAGTCTAGGAGGAAATGCTATAAGGTCAGGGCAACATTGGGTAAATAGATTATTATAATAATAGTTATAGATGGTTTGATAGTTAGAAAGAGTTATAATTTGTTCAAATGGACACATGTCATCGGTCCTGTGTCTGATGCTGCTCAGTGTTTTCATGAACTACCTAAATAAGAGAGGTCATTCACAGAGAGGCCATAAGTAGTTTAGTGGGAGAAAAACATGTGCTTTTTAACACAGACGCTACAAAGCTGGGAGTGTACACTGGAGAGCACACAAGAATTAAAACTGATCTTGACAAACCAGAGAAACTAGTCAGGAAGACCCCTCCCCAACTAACTAACTTTAAAAGATGCAAATACCTTTGTTCTCCAGATGGAGCTACATCACACGATCAGCCTCTCTACACTCTCATGCCCTTCTGCACAGAGGTGAATCCTGACAAATCTGGAGACAGCTGAAGACATTTTCTGTTATTTAATATTTAGAGAGAAATTTACCTTTGTATCAACAGTTTCCTGCAAACTACTGCTAGTACAAGGAGACACTTGATGCTGTATGCTGGTGCACTTTGAGCTAGTCCTGGCACTCTCGAGTGTGCTCCATTATTGCCTGTTCTTTAGAAATTGGATTTGTTGGTCTTTCACATATAAAGCAACATGTGTTTCCTTCTTTCTATGCAAGCATTTGGTAAAGGTATCAAAGACTGCTGCGCATCATTTATTAATGGTGTTGAAAATTCATTCTGAAAATGAAATTAAAGACTTCAATAAGAAGTAAAAAGAAAGTCTTTCCTCCCTGTCTAAAGTAAGCCCCAGCTGAGGAGCTGAAGGCAGGTATTTGTGTTTTTAAAGACAGAGCCTAGCCATGGTGACTGGCGCACTATCAGCTTTTGTGTAAGCAACCTGGTGAGCCACAGGACTCACAGCACAGAAGAATTTCACCCACCAGAGTGAACTGGCCAGCAAAAAACAGTCCTCAACTGATGTAAGATAGCATAGCTCCAAGACAGCCAACTGATTTCCATTTGATGAAATCCAAATGCTTTTTCTTCTGTAAAAACCCTGCCTCCAAACACAGCTGTATGAATGCCTGAGAATACAGTTTATTACTTTGGCTTTTGTTCATAAGTATCTACGAACAGACGTTAGCAACTCATAGAAAATGGCTGCTCAAGAGCTAAAGGACAACGTCATAAAGATCTGGGTATATGCAAACATCACCTCAGAGACAGCGATCATACAAAGCAGTACCATATGGAAACGTCTGGAAATGTTCTCTGTGCAACAACGGAGCACAAATGCTAGCAGGAAATCCAGATAATAGCATAAAAAAAAATACATAGAAATGGACTACGTATTTCAGGACTACCTATAGATATCCACAGGTTTCAGTAAAAGCCCTGTATGAACACTGTCTCAAATATCACACTGCAAGTTACCCTAAGAAAGAAAAAACAACCTTATGTGCCTGAAGTACTTTTGGGAGAATTACCATACCGAAGTACAAAATTAAATACCTCTTTCAGCCATAGGAGTACAATAGCATGGAGCATCCCTGATGTATCAGGCTTTCAATATTTTACCAGAGAACATGTCCATATTTTGCAGTTTGACTCAAAAGGAATTATTCAAATTAACGTAACTACCACAAAAATAAATCAAGAACTTCTTTCATTTTTTTTTCCCATGTGAGTTACTCTTGTAACATACCACATGAATGGATGAGACCAATAGCTTAAAGAAATTTATTTCTTCCACTTCCTGACACCTGTGCAATATTCAGATGCTGTATTTTACGCAGACCAGGTCACATACCTACACTGGGAATGCACAGTCACAGTTGATCTCATAAACATCTTTGGTAATGGAACTTCAAGAAGCAGGCAGGAAACAGACTGGAAACTTTCTGGGTTGTCATAACGAGACATAAATAACTCGCATTTGATGTAGTAGAGTTTATTTGCTAATTGGGTGAGAAAAAAAATAAAGCCCTTCAAAATGTTAAATTTTTTGGTCTGGAACACAGCTAAAGGGCCATGAAGATGTCTCAGTGCTGGGTGACAAGCATGTCCTTCTAACACTTTAGGAATGTCAGCCAATAGTTTAAAAAAAAAACGGGGGGGGGG
>Ga0065711_1036515_pt1 | contig 20907 bp, 10 predicted proteins | sample Hoacrofraction12_FD_59098 | JGI IMG/M metagenome (GOLD analysis project Ga0065711, IMG submission 59098) | Hoatzin crop microbial communities from Cojedes, Venezuela - Epithelial fraction 12 v2 (version 2) | ecosystem: Host-associated > Birds > Digestive system > Esophagus > Crop | place...
GGGGGGGGTCGGGGTGCCGGCGGGCGGCCGCGCGGAGATGGAGCTGGGAGGCGGCCGGAGCCGGTGAGTGCCGGGCCGGGCCGGCTCCTTCCTTTCAGCCCCCGTCCCCTGCGGCAGCGGCTGCTCGGCCCTCCGCCCGCCCTCGGGGCAGAGCCCGCCCTCCCCTCGGTGCCCGGCCCGCTCCTGTGAGGCGAACCCTGCCTTCGGCCCCCGGTCTACGGGGCTTCAGCGCGGCGAGGCGGAGGGGAGCTCCAAGCGGCAGCTGGGGCGTAGAGAGGGCCTGGTGCCGGGGCTGGGGGCCCTGCCTGTCTCGTCGTCGGGAGGCAGGCGCCTGAGGGCCGGGAGGGCCCGAGCTCACCGGCTGCTACGGGACGTGCTGTGGTGGGAGACGGGCGGGAAGAAAGCGGTTACCTGGCAAACAGACGTGGTCTCTTTATTTTAAAGCCTGGTGAAAGACATGATGAGAATGAACAGAAGAAAAAGACAAAATAATAGCCTACCTCATTACAGCAGGAGGCAGTGAATCACAGAGTGACAGAACAAATTAAAATGCGGAGCCTTTAGCGCTCGTGAGAATTGAGAATGGGGGCAACCAATTTCTTCTCATGTTTAGCCCAGGGTGGTTTTTCTGCCTCATTGGAAGGCATAGTTAGAAGACCAGAAGTTCTGATTGCCCTAATAGTTGTAATTTTCCTTTCTTATTTGCAAGTGTGCAGGGCAGGAATTTCACCTTTCTTCAAAAAAAGGAAGCCTGGAATTGAATGTAAACGTGTTGTGTGGGAATGTTACTTGTCTTCCCTTCAACCTGTTCAAAGAAGTGATTTTTAAAAGAGACTTTACATTGTATTAAGTAAAAAAAAAAATACCATACTACCTTATCTTATGAATCAGGTCCACATGGGAAATGTGCTTAGCTACAACAGCAACAAATATGGCACAGATAATGCTACTACAGTGTTGTCTATTTTCAATTTGGAGGCTGAGGTTTTCCTGTACAAATGCTGTTGATTTTGTAGGTGTGATGTGTTTTTGTCTTAGAATCTAATTCTTGTCAAAGTTGTCTAAATTGGTTTTTGTTGTTATGGAGTTCAGTTTATTGGCAGTGCCATTAGCACATTTGTGTGGAAACTCTTTGTTGTAATCAAAGCTTCATTAAAATTAATATTTCCTATGTATATTGCTGTATTTTTGCTAGTGGGCAATACTGTGACTCATCTTTAATCAGAAAAATGTCATTAGAACTCATGTTGCAGGCGTAAACTGAAGTCTCTTTCCCTTGGGAGCTAAAACAAATTGTGAAAATGTTATTCTAAATTAATTTTGCAATTTAATACTTAAAATTCATCTTAGCATTTTATTTCATTGTAGGTAATTTAAGTGATTTTCTAGCATGGACACTGTTGCTAGCCATAGTTGTCATCTTCTCCAGCAGCTGCATGAACAGCGCATTCAGGGTCTTCTCTGTGACTGCATGCTGGTCGTAAAAGGTGTCTGCTTCAAAGCACACAAAAATGTATTAGCTGCTTTCAGTCAATACTTCAGGTATGTGATAGAAAATTCTTCTAATAATAAAGTGAACTAAATACTGTTTGTTGAGGTTTTCTCTGAGAAGGGCATTTTTTTTCTGGTAATTGCAGACTGAGTAAGTGTTGGAGTGTAAGAGGAAGTAAAATTATTTGTCCAGAAATAAATCTGTATCAGGTATTTAACTAAAAACTGTGGCTGTCCTAATTTGTTTTCTAGATATACATAGTTAACTACTGCACTGTTTGAGTTCGGCATTTTCTTGATCCTTACTTGCGTACAGTACCTCATATAATGGATTCTGGCATGCACCTGCGTTCAGTATTTCATTATGGAAAGATAACTGTTTACAAGAAGCATATCAGAGTACATGAACAGAGCTAGATAAGGGTTATTCATTATTTTACTTTGTTTTAAAAACTCACAGGTGATACTATTTTTAAACCTAACATAGATTTATTTCCAAGTATCTTTTTATTCTAGTGAAAAACAAGACCCAGTCTAACTTTGAATTAACTAATTTGTTTGATTTGACCAGCATGTTTTATTGTATTTCTACAACTTTAGATATGGTTTTTAAAAGAGTTTTTAAGAATTACCTTATCTAGTCAAGTAACGCCATTCATTCCAAGTCCTTGAGATGGCATTATTCCTGATTAAGCTGTTGAATATTTTTTGCCTTTTAGCTGTATTAAATACACAAATGCATATCTGGAAATGGATAATGTGAGTTGTTTAATCAATTATATATTCAAAATAAAATTTCAGTATATAGGTTATTATTGAATCTCTATTTAGAATAGATTCTCAGAGAGACAACATCTATCTTTTAAAGTATACAAGTGGCCCAGGAAGCCACATCACTGGTTTTGTTCCGCTCTGTGTAGCCCTCATTTATTCTCCAAATTTTGGAGGATGCTGGATCATCCAATTTAGTGTTTCATGTTAGTTGTGAGTAAGCTGTTAAGTCTGGCAGTTTTTAGTCTTTGCTTCTTGAAACATCTCTAAAGCTTGACTACCAATTCTTATGTAAGAAAATTATTTTTTTTTATTATGACCAGGGAAAAAAGATGAGAGGTTGTTTTTCCTTTTTCTCTTCTAGTCTTGTAATCCTGATGAAGAAATAAAGTTATGCTCAAAGATTAAATTTTTGAAGTAGTTAGCTAGGCGCTCAACTCTTATTAAAATCCAATAGGGTAGAAGTGACTAATTAATTAGACTCTCAACCCAAGATCTGTTCGTTATAGTTCTGGTTTTAAGTTAGATAGTATGGGCTGGATTTATGAAGGAATTTGGATGTGGGCATTGGCTTTAGAGTAGCTTAGAAATTTGAGGATAGGACAGCTTTAGTATGAGGATGCTTCTGAAGCTCTGCATTTCTGAGTTTAAGCCTAGACTCTCATTTGCTTAAGATTCAGAGCTCATTGATACTATGCCCACCTTTAAACAAAACCTAATTTGAGAGTTAACCCACGGAAAGAAATCATCAAGTTCAGGGCATTTCCTAGTGTAGGAAAAGATCTACAGAGGAGTGACCTGACCCTGTCTATATATCATCATTTACTGTGACAGTATCAGGTTAGAGATTGGGGGTTTTATTGGAAGGGTGTGAAATTCCTGACTGAGGCAGAGTACAAACCCACTTAATCTAGGACTGGTTATGCATATGAAGAACTACAGCTCTGATGCTAAGAATACTTCACGTCAAATAGTAAGAAGTCATGTGAATTCAGACATTTCAAGGATTCAATGACAATTCAGTGGGTATTGGTTGGATGGCTGTTTTAGGCTCATGTACCTGTACTCTTCATTATTCTTTTACTTGGTTCTCATCCAGTACCAGTAAAAAAGAGAGAACTAATGATAAGTCCTTTAATTGATGGACAAGCTCAGTTGCCAGAAAAGGATGGTTTAGCTGCCTTTGAGATCTATATTCTCCTTTTTACTAGAAAATTTCTCATGTCCGGTTTTATTTGCCATAAGGGAAGGACAAACACCTTTCTGATTCTTCCAACTTTTGCAAACAGTCCATAAATACACCACTACACTTAATATATTAAGAACATTGGATAGGAAACCGCAAGGATAGAGTGTGATTTCAAAACATTAAAAATAGAAAATTGAAGTTTTATAAAGGATCATTTCCTTTGACTTATACTTTAAGTGTACTAGCGTAGGACTAATATATAAGACAATTAAGCAGTTTTGAGATGTTCACCTGCAAAAACACAGCAATCTAGATAAGACCATGTAGTGTAAATTGTTTTATACCAGGCAGTCTGTTTGACGTGTATATGTATTTTTTTTATAAAAGTGTTTGTGAATTATTTGTGTTTGAATATTTGCCTTATTTTATTAGGACCCTTTTCCAGAATTCTTCAGGCCAGAAGAATGATGTCTTTCACTTGGACATTAAAAATGTAGGTGGCATAGGCCAGATCTTGGACTTCATGTACACTTCTCACCTGGATCTTAGCCAGGACAACGTACAGGCTATGTTGGATATTGCGCAGTGTCTCCAAGTGCAAAATGTGCTGAACATTTGCCACACCTTTCTAAAATCTTCGACAGCTGTAGAGCAAGCAACCAGCATGCCTTGTAATAGCGTATTTTCGCTGCAGAACACTTTGACTGCAGACACTAGCTGTGCCAATGACAGTTATGGAACAAACCTGTTGCATGAATGCTCATCTGACACCCGAGCTACCAAAGTCTTGGCTGACCACCATTCTCACGCATTGCAGTCTGTCAATCTTCACGCACCCTCAGGTGATGTACAGAAACAACCACAAGACTCCTTAGATGCCAACTGCACAGAGCTTCCATTTAAACAACCAAATTACTATTACAAACTACGCAACTTTTACAGTAAACAGTTCTATAAGCAAAATGCTTGCTCTAATCATGAGAGAGTAGCAGAACAATCCTTTTCTTACAACACGTCTACAGAAATAAATACAGTAGAGAATAATGCTTGTACTGTCAATCACTCTGAGTGTCTTCTGGAAACCTCTGATCATTTACCATCAAACTTTCTGGTTCAGCCCGTGAATGAAGCTGCTCCAGACCAAGATGTAGAAAGCACGCTTATGCAGCCCACCAAACAGATGCGTCTGAAAAAGGCAATACACCTCAAAAAGCTAAATTTTCTAAGGTCTCAGAAATCTGCAGAGCAGCCGCCTGAGCCAAAAAGAGATGACAGTGGAGTACCAGGAGTAATTGAATCTGTAACTGAAAGTACCATGGACATGACAAATGCTAGAGTTACTGATGAAAAAGAAGCTGAAGATTTAGTGAATTCTGAGAATTTTGAACAAACTGTTGAAATTGAAAGATCTCAAGGTCCTTCAGAACAAGAAGGGCAATCGCAGACTCTGCAGTCACAGAGGCAATATACTTGTGATTTATGTGGGAAGGCTTTCAAGCATCCAAGCAATCTGGAGCTCCATAAAAGGTCTCATACAGGTACAGTTGTCAATAACTTGGTCTGCAGACCAAGTATTTCAGTGAAAAAGGATGTATTGCAGTATCTCTTGATTCAGAGATGCTGGTTAAGGGTCTACCTTCAAATGGCTGGGGTTTTGGTTTTTTTAAAAATGTGTAATCATACAGGAATAAGGACTGTAAGACTGAGTTTAGCTGAGAGTTGTAGTAAAGATTTCTCCTTTATATTTGGTTTTGTATGGTTCTCTTTCAAAGAATGTGGTGTGATATTTCAATGACAATTTTATTTTTGTCTTGCATTTACAAGAGGTATTTCTAGTCAGTTTGCACATGGCCCGGGAGTCAGAGTCAGATAACAATGAAAGTGTAAATGGATAGAAGACAATATACTACAAGTGTTCTAGATGACCTCAGGTGTCTCTGATCATATATTCATTGTAAGATACAAGTGATTAGGGCTTGGTGGTCATTTCTTCTTAACATGTAGAAACATGCTCTATAATTAATAATTTTTTTGCTAGTGTGAACAACTGTCGTTGTGTTTACCTAGAGAGTAGTGCTCTTGCAGACTAGTAGGCTGCAGAGTGAATGGGAAGTTTGAATTAATTTACTCTGTTTTAAAAACTCACAAGTAGTATTATTTTTAAACCTAGCATAGATTTATTTCCAAGTATCTTTTTATTCTAGTGAAAAATGAGACCCAGTCTAACTTTGAATTAACTAATTTGTCTGTTCAATTTAACCAGCATGTTCTTTTGTATTTCTAGAACTTTAGTGGTTTTTTTTAAAGGGTTTTTAAGACATATCTAGTCAAGTAATGCCATTCATTCCAAGTCCTGGAGATGGTATTATTCCTGATTAAGCTGTTGAATATTTTTTGCCTTTCTTTTTCCCTACATTAAATATACGAATGCATCTCTCTCAATCTTGTCAAATAAACATCACTTTGTAAATGAGCATACATGTATTGGTACTTTGACAGTAAATATGAATCTCTCTTAGCAGACATTAATTTCTTGTGTTAATTGATCTTTAGTATTAAGAATTTATTTTTGCATGCTATTAGTAGAAAAATATTTCCAGACCTGAAAATACAAACATTTTCATTATCCTCCTGAAGTTTTCACTCAGTATCTTTGACTACTGCTGTATGTTCACGTTACTAATACTATTTTTCTTTTTTTTCGTTTGTTCCCCTGTTAAAGAGTTGCATATGTCTCTTACCTAGATCCTCTCTTTGCCTTGTATTTTTTTGAATCTGTTATCTAATTTGAGCAGACATCAGGTATTTAATATCTTAGAAATTTCAGGACAACAGGTGATCAGATAGAAGACAGCATCTAGACAAGTCCCCACGGAGTGAGAGACTCTGAAGTCAGTAACATGTGAGTTTGTTCTAGAGAAACTATGTGAAAGAGATCTCAACTATGAGAAACCTGTTAGAATTTGCCATTCCTTAGACATCTCAATCACTGGAAGAAATCGGGATTTTGTGAGTTCTGGTGCCCATTAAAATACTTGTTTTTTTAAGACAGTGATAGACTTGAGTGATAGATTTAATTACCATATATTTCTGAGTCTGCGGAACTGTTAAAACATGAGGTTCAAAGTTTAGTTTACCCCTTCTAATGTATTGTAACTTAAAGGTCAGGGAAGTGGACTGGGTACTGAGCTTTACAGAAGAGACTATTGCCCCTGACACAGGTGTTTTATGAATTTTTTTTCTTTTTTTAGACACAGCATGGTCAGCAAACGCTTACAAGTGTAGGAAGTGGAAAAAAAGGAAAAGGTGTGCAGTAGCTTTGCAAGGTGATTTATGTGTTGCAGTTCATTTATTTCTTCTTATTTGAGGTCTGAATATCTACACATGCTTCCACTTAAGCTCTGGTAGATGTTGTTTCACGTTCCACAACACTGCCTGATATGAAGTAGCTTTATACATTGTGTAAGAAAAGTGATCCTAGACTTGATTTTATTGTTGTTGCTGTCCTTCTCTACTAGTCTGAGTATACATTGGATTCAGGAATCCCATGCTGCTTTTCATACACCATGTTCTTCCAATGGGCTTCAACGAATTCCAGACTTGAATGCTACTTAGTGTGGCATTAACGTTCTTCTATAGATGAGGAAAACTGAAAAAGTTTAAGAGCATAAATTTAATAAATAATAAGCACATCAGAGAAGGATGGGAAAAGCTGAGGCAAGAATATGACTAGATAGGCCTGTTTGCTTGCCCTTTGGTTTTGGGTCATGTTAATTTGTTTTTAAATATCCAACTACTGCAAAAAGCGTACTTAGAAAATTGCAGTGGATAGTGACTAGGATGTTAATACAGGAAGGATCTGTAGCTGAAGGTACAGGGCACATCTGTATCATTACTATTAGGTATAGTGGTAGTTAAGTGATGTAAATCACTTGGCTTAAAAGCCATTTCCGTTCATGTGCCACTTCAGAAAGCACAGCAAATTGCTACATAATCAATTTTATTTAAAAACATTCATTTTCTGGAACTGAGTGAAAGGGTTAGCAAGCATTTAAATGTTACAGTGCTTACTGAAAGTCCTCCAAATCTGGCTTTGCTGAAGAGATGAAGGAAGCAAGTTACTAAAATGTACCTTTCACACTGGCAAGTCATTTTTTTACCCACAAATGACAGTTCTCTGAGCATGAGTGCTGTGGCAGCCTGGTCATCAAGAAAAAGCACGGTTGAAATTCTTTATGCCTGAACTCTAGGAACTGCTAAAGAATTTACAGGTTCACATGGTTGCATTGATGAGTTGTCTATGTGAAGGACAGGCATACTGTGTTCAGCACAAGTCATTGTATTGGATTGTATAGCTGTTTTAATTGTATTGCTAGCAGATATTTAAAGGAATCTCTAGATAGAGCATATTGCATTGACTTTAAGATTGATTTTGACTGAATGTTATAATCTGGTTTTTATTAGATTGACCTGTCTGAAGAAAAGGAAACAAGTATATCTCTCTTATGCAGTCCTTACCTGTCAAGGAACGTCCAGTGTTTTGGGTTTTTTTTAAATATATGTTCAGGAAACATCTCAAAAAAAAAAAAACAAAAAAAAAAAACCCCACAAACAAAAAAAACCCAAGCCTGTGGAAAGAACTCTTGGCAGGATGGAGTACAACAACAGCAGAGTTGCACTGTCATGTAATACACTGTTGATCCTCAACCTTTTCATTCTGAGCTTTGAGCAAGTTGCCAGCTTTCCATGCCTTAGTGGGTCCTGCTCCTCACCTTTGTGATCTCTTCAGGAACACTGCTTCTGCCTTCATGGTTGAGTGCTCCGTCAGTAAGTTTGCAGATGACAACAAGCTGGGCGGGAGTGTCGATCTGCCTGAGGGTAGGAAGGCTCTGCAGAGGGAGCTGGACAGACTGGATCAATGGGCCGAGGCCAACTGTATGAGGTTTAACACAGCCAAATGCTGGGTCATGCACTTTGGTCACAACAACCCCATGCAACGCTACAGGCTTGGGGAGGAGTGGCTGGAAAGCTGCTCGGCAGAAAAGGACCTTGGGGTGTTGGTTGACAGCCAGCTGAACATGAGCCAGTAGGAATGGTGGCGTTGAGTGGATGGCTGGACTTGATGATCTTAGAGGTCTTTTCCAACCTATGATTCCTTTGGAGCTGACACACCACTGCTTTGATGCCACTGCTGTGTACTACTTCATCTCTTCTTGCAGTGTTGAACAAGAAGGATGCAACAGAAGATAGAAGACACAAGGCAGTCCAAGGGTTCAAGAGCAAAGTTCCCTGGATGTTTATTTAAGCATTGTCTTAATTGTAGTTCAGTTACTACTTTTCCCCAAATTTTCTCTATTGGTGTTGATCCAGCCATGGTCTTTGAGTAGCGTTCTCAGATAAGGTTTTTGGTTTGGAATTTAATGACAATCATAGAATAATTTAGATTAGAATGGATCTCTAGAGGTCATCTAGTCCAATGCTTTGCTCAAGGCAGGTCAAATTAGATTAGGTTGTTTTGCTGATGATCTTGTGTAGTCAAATTTTGGATATCCAAGGACAGAGATTGCACAACTGCCCCAGGCAACCAGTTCCAGCGTTTGACCACCCTCATGGGGTAGAAGATTCTTTTCTTGCATCTAATTGGAATTTCTCATGATCTAACTTGTGTCTGTCACCTCCTTGTCCTATCACTGTGTACCTCCAAGAACAACCTGGTTGCATCTGTCTTCCCATTGCACGTAGATAAAAGTAAGATCTCCTGTCTGCCTTCTCTTCTTAAAGCTCCAGATAAGGTCTCACCAGTGATAGTTAGAGAAGAACCATCTTCAGCTTACTGAGAGCTGCACTCTTACTAGTACGCCCTTGGAAGCAATTATCCTCACTTTACCTGAGGGATGCTACAACACTATTGAGTAATTTAGTATTTCTGCTAGGATTCATTCTTGGAATAGGCTACTTGATATGCCCGGTGATTTGGAGTTTTATGCAGGTGCAGAGTTGTTCTCCCAAGAACTAATTTGATGTTTCTTTTCAACCAAAACTTTTTTATTCTATCTTTATCATGGGGAAAGAAACTCTAACTCTTTGTACATCAGTACAGTTATAATGAGGCTGCATGCAGCCTACAACAATAGTTTTGAGAAATTTGAGCCTCCAATTCCCTTCTTCCCCCTCTGGTTATTGCAGGGTGGATATCTGTTCAGATAATAGCCTTTGTGTCAACAATAACTTCTTTTTTTGGTGTAGGTAATTTCTGCAGAAATTGCTACTAGTGTTTTTTATCCTTCATTTCAAATTACCTTGTTGTTTTTATGGTTGTCAGAAGCCTTCCCAGTTGTCACAGATCTGGCTCCCTGTTGGTTTCATTTATATTTGTGTTGTTAGTACCAGAATTTTTAGTGTTTTGCAAATTTAGAGCCATAATGAAATCAAACCTCAGTGCTTTTCATAGTTATTGGTTTCTGAATTTTTATCTTTAATTGAATAAAAGCTTTCTTGAAACTGCTGTAAGATTTCCATTCTTCATTAAGTAGTCAGAGTAGATACACCCTCAGGTTGTCAGACTAACTGCAAGATTGCTATCTGTGAGGCTGCGTAACTGCATATGTTTACTCTGTGCCTTAAAATCTAAGAGAATTGCATTTAGTCCTTGATCCTGAAATATGTTGAAATAACATTGCCTGTATTTGGCAGCAGGCAAGGAAAATGGAACCTCGACACTTGCATGTTGTAGATGGTGCTCATAACACTTCCAAGGATGGAAGAAGAATACTGATGTAGAATACTTGCTGGAAGAGGCTACAAATAGCCAAGAGGTGTTCTGTAAAATCAGGAAAACTATAATTATTAAGTAAATAAAAATCTTTAGACAGATTTTGAATCAGCACCAAGATGAAACAGTCTAAGATCTCTTTCCTGCTAGAAATATCTGCATTCAAAATCACAAGGATTTACGCTAGTTTTGCTTCCTTGTACCTATGGGCCAGGTTAAAGATGTCCTGTTAATGTGCAGTTGGAACACAAAAATATCATTAGAAATCTGACTGACATTGAACTCAGTGGTATTTGAGCATTATTATTGTTTTAAAAATTGTGGAAGATGCACAGAGATTTTTATCAGCAATGTGCAAACTAGGAAACCAAGAACTAAGCGGGGGGGAAAATTATCTGTATGAAGTATTGTAGAGGAGAAAAAGTAATTAGAAAAAGATATTTGTCTCAAATTGACAGCTAGAGAATTGAATTATCGTGCAGTCACATTTTGAAAAGCTAAAGTGGGCTGCACTAGTTTTTTACTAAAGCTGCTCGTATTTTTGGAAATTCAAGAATACCAGTTTTATATATAAAAATTCAGAATTATGGATCAAATACTTGGGTTAATTATCAGATACTACTGTATAGGATAAGAATTTAAGGGCAAATATGTATTTGCTGGAAGTGAATAGCTACGTGCTGATCAGAGATGTGTGGTACACATTGAACAGAAAAAACAGAACCCTTCCAAATTAGCTTCTCTGCATTCCTTATTCTAAGAATTGCCTTTGTGTGTACAAGTGGAAAAGCTGGTGCACTTCCCATAGCTGCTCCTGTTGTTGTTGTAAGACCTTGTCACCTGTTCTTCCTGAAGGTATGGTACCCCTTTCATTTGGAAAAAAAGTATTTTAAAAAAAAAAGTATTTAAAAAAAATATTACAAAACACTCCCATTCATATCAAAACTCTTCTACCTACTTGTTTTGAAAGATAAATTCAATTTCTGAGCAAGTCTTCCGTAATGCTTAATGGTTAGTGCTGTACTTCCCTTTTGAATTTCCCCTTAAATATATGGGTAAATGTCCTTTTGAGGATACTTCTACTCTTGCATTACATGTTTTAAAAGGAAGCGTACCAATTTAAAACATTTGTATTTCATTGCAACTATTAGACGTTCTATGTTCTGTTTCTTCTCCTTTTAGGTGAGAAACCTTTTGAATGTAACATTTGTGGGAAACACTTCTCACAGGTGGGAATATTTTATATTATGGTACTTACACTTGAAAATGAAATGCATCTATGTGTTGATTCTAAAAAATAAACGGTTTTAAGTTGATAGATTAGACATTTTTTGTTCAAAGGCAGACTTGACTTTAGGGGTAAAATATTAAAATGTTTTATTTGAAAAGAACATGTTAATTGTTTTAGATTTCTTTGATACATTTGTACCTTTGATTCTGCTCTCAATAGAGGTGTTATGTATTTTACCCTTAAATGAATGTTTAACTATACAGAGCCACAACTGTATTTGAAGTACAGAGAACATTCGTTCTCAGACTGTGCTTTTGCCTTGTGCTTAGGGATATGTTGTGAATAGCATTTTTACAGTGTCTGAAAAAAATGCAGGTTAGCGTTTTGTATGATGATGTATTCGCAATACAGTTTCATCTTCCTAAATGGCATAAATTATTAAGCACATTTTTTGGAGTCTGTTTCATTCTATGAAGAACAGCACATTTTGTCTGAAGTGACAAAATTCAACTATGATTTTTTTAAAAAAACTCTTGAAGTTCCCTGCGTAGATACAGGGCCTAGGCTTTAGCTGTCTCAGTTTGCCCTCCAACGCTTGCTTACTGTTCTGGGTACAACAGTTCATTTATATTTCTATAAATTTGGTGCTTAGTTTTCTCACATTTACAAAATGTCTATTTCTTTTCTATTTTCTTGGTTGGAATATGTGCACCTAAGTACAGGAGACAATAGACTGGTGCATACTTTTATACTGAGATGAAATAATAATTATTGTTGAATAATTTTGGTCTTATGGTTTAAGGATTAGAATTATGTGGTGTTTGTCAAACCACCTACCAGTGCTTGCACTTCTCTTGCTCCAGTTTTGTAGTCCGCCAGTGGGGCTTCTTTGACCAATGAACCTGATGCAGTTGCATCCTCCACTGTGTTACTGAACACGAATAGAACACTGCATCCAGTGAGCAATACGGTTTCATCATGCTTATCAAGCCACTTGAGCAAAACTGGGTCTGTGTGTTAGGCAAAGAAAGCGTATTTGCATTCATTTTGATGGCTGAACTTCTAGTTATTGAAAGAAAAAAGTGGATTTTTTCCAAATTCCATTAAAGGTACTTTTGGCAAATGGAGGGGTATTCTGTACCATTATTGTGGGGGAAGAGGGAATAAAAAAGCTTCACACACTTAGGGTGTATGACAGGCATGACAGACTCCTCATGCAACATGCATTGCTGCTCTTTAATAAAAACAAACAAACAAAACTCCCAACAAAACTGGAAATTAAACACTCCTAAGCAGCTTCCCTTCTCTCCCCATTACCTCCTTTGCCTGAAGGTATAGGTAGATGCATATTGATGGACAGTACCTACACGTCCAGAATACGAGCCATAGCTTTCAGCTTCTGTGCTGCCGTGCTTTCTCTGGCCATGAAAGTGAACTTGCATACTTCTGAGGTTCTTGCTTTTGAATTGCACAAATAAGTAAGACTCCACCTGCCACAAAGTAAGATGCAAGGATAATTACGATCTACTGTTTTTCTTTAAAGACCATCTCTGATCTTGATCATCTCAGTCTGCAGGCACAGAAATAGTAACGTTGTTCTTACTTAAGCCTTCATGTTCTGTGCTTTTGAGACAGTGCAGTTGTGTCTAGTAGTATGCCTGCTCTTGCTGAATGTCACTGATGTTCCATGTGTTGGAATGTGAAACAGAAAATGAAGAAAGTAGGGCAAATTGACATCGGAACTCATCGTCTGGAACAAGTAAATATCTTTGATATTTGGAGAAAGAGGTGCCTTTTGTACTGCCAAGCCTGCATCTTCCCTTACTACAAGTACACAGCCTGTTGTTATGTGGCCCTTTTCTGGCTGGTGATCCAGGATACCATGTTTTACCTCCTTCTGCAGAGCTGCTTTTGGGGAAATGTATGCATTAGTTCCTTCACTTTAAAAGCGTGTCAGTTACAAACAGAGTAAGTCTAGCATATCTCTCTAGTCTCCAAATTTGTGAGGAGTGGTATGCAACCAGTATCAGTAAGAGGATTCTTCTGAGCATTTTTTTTTTCTTTCACTGAAATGCTAGCAAAAGTCCTTTTATGCTTTTTCATTGGGTTGGCAGACTGTGTCTTAACCAAGGTTGTGTACCACCTTAAAAGCTTGGGAAGAATATGAGTTTCTGATGTTTTTACCTTTTTTTGTCTCAGCACAGTTAATAGCAAGCTTTTACCCTCAGTAGGAGGAATTGACATGGGGTTGTAATAAAGAAATGGATCTACTTGCTACTCTCTGTAAAATGTTTTTACTCTACCTAAAAATGCCTGTATGGGAACTATTTCAGAATAATTGTTGCACTTCAGATTCTGCCTTTATCCAGAATAATTTTAAATGCCTGCGATACGGTTTGTTTTGTGACGTGGGTAGAGGTAAAGGTTCTGCCTTTTGTATGTTTCTCCCAAATGCACCTCTGCATAAAATCTTCTGTCTTTCCAAAGCACAGCTTGCTCCGTGGAGAAGTCAGTTTAGTCTTCTCCTTCCTCAGAAATGTCTCTCTTTGAATGGATTTGAGTATTATAAAGTTTGGCCTGAGAGAACAGTGGTTCAGTCATACTGTTGTCTGAAAAACTTTACAGGGGTTAGAGGAAGCTCTCCCAGGGTTCAGGTGGTGTTCCATTTAGTATTGTCCTCTGTGTCTGTCTGTGTGTGTCTGCAGTACTGTAGTTCTGCTATATTATAAGATCTGATTACAGTGATTGATTGTCACAGGTAATTTATTATTTAAAGGAGTCGGAAGAAATTACTGATGAGTGTTATTTTTGTTGTCGTACTGTGACTAAGGAAGACACAATAATCTTTACATCCTCAGTTTTCTTTCCTGACTGAAAGGACTTAATGTTCCTTTAGTGCACTTCGATAAAACCAGGCAATTATACATCAAAGAGAACAGAAGGGTTAAAAATGACCGTGGAAGTATGCACAATGTATGGAACATCTGCAGCTCTTCTATCCAGACTAGCTGTATCTTGTCCTTTGAGAACTGGACTCTCAGTGGATTATCCATTCAGAAGCACCAACGGCTTTTAACAAATAGTAATAAAAAAAGTTGTAATGAGTAAGATGGTTTTGTTTAGTCACTAACTGGTTTGCCTGCTAGACTAGCATGGTTTTTACAGGACTGGGAGAGGAAGGATATGTAATAAAACTGAGTTCCCAGTAATCCCATGTGTTCATTTCTTTACTTCCTGTTCTATTTTCTTTTGATACGAGTAAATATTTATAAGTTTGGAGCACTTGGCTCTGAGTATTTTATGGATTGAAAAATGTTTACCCTATTCTGTTCTTTTTAACCTCCTGGTAGGTGAATTCAGACATCCTGATGTAACAGTATTTTATTTGTAGGACAGGGAAAATGAGACTAACATGAAGTATATTACTAATAAGTTTTCTTCACTGCATTCTAGATAGTGTAATTTTCATTTATAATTGGATCTATTTCCAAATATAGGTCTATCTTTTTCCTTAGTGTTTGATTCCAGGCTCCTTGGGTTTTTTCCCCCCTTTGTTCTTGGCGATGTATAATTGCATACGTAAGCAATTTGATCTTGAAGTACATGGTAGTCTGCCTTTACTAGATAAGAATGCTTGAGTTCATACATGCTTTGTAGTCTTCACTGCCTTAGAATTAGGAATAAAAAGCCAGTCTCATAGTCCCTATTGTTGGGTTTTTTATCTGTATACAGCAACAGGCTAGCTGAATTTAAATGTTTAAATTACTGTCACTTCAGGCAGGTAATCTCCAGACACATTTACGTCGACATTCTGGTGAAAAACCATACATCTGTGAAATCTGCGGGAAAAGGTGAGTAGAATTGTTCATCTTAGTAAAGTTAACATGATAAAACTTGTTCATGTTTTCTTTAATCTTCGTCATAAACTAAAGGCCAAGAGCTAAGGCAGCATGCTGCTCGATTTTGTTTAGAAGACATTGGGTTTAAATGTGTACTGATGGGATTAAAATACATAACTGTCTGCAAGTGTCTTATTGCAAATCTCAATAATGTCACCACATATATAGTCTGTGGTCTTACTTAATTTTTTGTATATTGGTATCTTTAGTTAAGGATATACTGTTGTGTGTATTTTGAACAGTGCCAGTGTGAGTCATATGCATAAATCATGCAGTTTTGTACCTTCCCTCACTTTTTTTTTTTTTATTATTTGGTCATACAATTTTGGTTAGACTTTATGGAAATTATTAATTATGGGAAACTTGACAAATGAAAGCAAAGCATTAAATATTCCTGCTGTCTGCGAACAGGTGACAGAAAATACACTAATTTAGGACCAACATTCGTACTTAAACTAAATTAAATGCAGAATAAATTAGCAACATTAATGGTGAAAAGGGTTTTTGTGGAGTTTTTTTCCTAGCATAAATTTACTTGGACATTGCCAGCTTGAAAAAGTTATTCTTAACTGCATCCATTTATCTGTGTTTTAGATTTTAATCTTTCTTCAGAACATAGGCATTCATTATAGTTCATTTCCACATGATACTCAGTTTATGAGAATAAGGGACTGTAAACACAGTGATTTGGTTTCCGTATTCTGTTACAGATTTGCTGCTTCTGGTGATGTTCAGCGTCATATTATTATTCATTCTGGAGAAAAGCCTCACCTGTGTGATATCTGTGGCAGAGGTATGCAAGAACCAAAGCTTCTGCCTGTGAAGTTTTTTGATTGAAATACGAGGAGTCATTTTAATCTCAGTGTCTGTCATATTTTTATAGGATTCAGTAACTTCAGTAATTTAAAGGAGCACAAAAAGACTCATACAGCAGATAAAGTATTCACCTGTGATGAATGTGGGAAGTCATTCAACATGCAACGAAAATTAGTAAAGCACAGAATTAGGCATACTGGAGAGAGACCATACAGCTGTTCAGCATGTGGTAAGATTTACTGTGCACAGCTTGGTTGTGTCTTTGCTTTTTAAATTATAAGTAAAAGTTCCTTTGTCAGCAGAATAACACTTAACCAAAACGATTTTAAATTGAAATACCATGTTGTGAAAGTTTTTCACAAAATCTTCTGTCTTACATATGTCATAGTCTTTCATTCTGAAACGCCTTTAGCTGTTACATATAAGTTCAAAAGTGAATTTCAGTTGAAGAATAGAGAAAGAAAATAAGAGGAATCAACATTGGATGTATATGTACATGTCTACTAGAGAAGTACTGATAGTAGCTGCTTCAGAAATTGGTTTATTTTCAGTATGGTCCTTTCTGATGGAAAGCTGGATTTAGCATCACTTGGCTATTGATGGAAAATTTTTTTCCCTTTCTTTCTTTTTTTTTTCCCCCCCCGCTTGAATACTGTTCGTATTCAACTGCATTCAACCATAAAGTTGATAATAACAACTTTTTGCTACTTTGCTTCAACCTCTGGAATAAAATCAAACCTTGATCAATGCTTCATACCAGAGAAACCTGTTTTCAGAATCTGCTAGGTAGGTCATACTTCCAGGTGGTCTGAAAATTGCTCTGCAATCAATCATTCATCCTTGTATAACATAGTTTTCAGAAATTGTATTGTCTATCCTTCTCTCATATGTTGCTTAGCATCCTGCATACTGCTTACTTTTCTGCCCTTAAGTGCCATTTTGGTTTAATTTCATTCATGTTCTGAGGAATCATCTTTGGAGGAGGGTAGCTCCATATGATAATGTCCAACTGCAGTATGTTTTATTCATAATGTCTTGAGGCACAAGAAAAGCTAAAATTATCAGGAGGTCTTGCATCAGAGGGAAGAAATATAAATAACAGTTGTGTTGCTGTCATTAAAATAAGCTTATTTTCATCTCATCTTGTAGTGGTCTTTTGATTATTTTTCATTTTAGCCCGGTCATCTTGTACTGAGAAGGCAAAAATTGTGCAAAAAGGATCTGATCAATTGTTAAGAATCATTCACATTATGCAGAAAATCCACATGTATTATTCCAGTCTTTTCTGAAGAGAAGTCTGGGCAGTAGAATGACAAGTATGATGCCAAAAATTGAGACTGCAGTTTTACTGGGCTTTCAGATAACACAGTTCGTTTTAGTTGGTATCTGTCCACACAAAGCAAAATAATCTTTAACCTAGGTAACATGAGATAAAATTGTAGATAGGTGCCAGCTTATTTCCGCTATCCTAAAGAACGTGAGGTGTCTGCATCACGTAGCAATTCTGGAAGTTAATGCTGTCTTGTGCTGTTTGCTGCTCTACGCTTTGCTTTGGTTCAGCCTCAGACACCGTTTTCTTTGCAGTGTGTTAATCGAGCTTATTTGAGCCTGTGGTTCTGAAAATAGGCAAGCAGTTGACTATTTTACTGTATTCTGATATTTACAGCAATAAAAAAAAATCACAGTTTTCACACATTCTCTGGCTAGAATATAAAAATGACCTGCTGCATTACGTTAGCTCAAAGTTAACAAAAAAGCTAACTTTGTCAGCACTTTAAGAATAGTTGCTTGGTAATGAACAAACCATTACTTTCTGTGATGCAGTTCTCACTGGAAGAATATATTTAGAAGCTTATCAGCACACTGGTTTTCCAGACAGAGGTACTAAATTGATTTTTTTTTTTTCTTTCTTTTTCCTCCACAAAGTTTGATACAAACTGCAAGCACTCGCAGCTTTCAAATACTAGTAGATATTCCTGTTTCTGGAGACAAAGTAAAGCACTGGGAAACATGAGTTAGAAAATCAGATCAAAAAGAAGAAACAAATCATTGAATTGTAAAAATAGATGAAACTGTTTTAGATAAACAAAGTACCATGGTTCGGGCATACTATACTTTTTCACTTGGTATTTTCTCTAATTAAAATGTGTTTATGCACTAGTGTTAAGAACAAAATCTTAACATATCACTTCTGTCTTGTAGGGAAATGTTTTGCAGGCTCTGGTGACCTGCGTAGACATGTGAGGACTCATACAGGAGAAAAACCCTATACCTGTGAAACTTGTAACAAATGCTTCACTCGCTCTGCTGTTCTGCGGCGGCACAAGAAAATGCATTGTAAAGCCACTGATGAGGGTTCAAACACACTAGATGAATTTACTCAAGGGATTGAAACTTCTGATCTTGACAAATCTCAGAGTTCTGACTCCTTTGGCCAAGAAATGCCTGTTACATTGTTACCAGTGTCGGTTAAATTTCCCATTCGTCCCACTGCAAATTCAACTGAATTTGATAGTTCTGCAGATTCTTACTGTAAGTTACGATCAATGATTCAACACCATGACTCAGCAAACCAACAGAAACTGAATGTGGATTCTGCTAAACCCCCAAAAGCTCAGACGCAACAAACTCCACCACCACCACCATACGCTTATACAGATGTAGATGTATCTTCTGTAGAAGAACCCTTACAGTCTGAGAATATTCCCATGATTCGTTCCTCTGTGGGTAGCTTGGACAGTCATTGTAATGATCCACTGGGCAGTCGAACACCGTCTGCTGTGTACAAGAATAATGAAGGACCCTTCTTCTCCAGCATGACCCTCTGGGGTTTAGCTATGAAGACCTTGCAGAATGAAAGCGAACTGGAACAATGAGGGCTCAGGTGACAGTATCGAAACTTCTTAGACGTGTTTCATGCTAAAGTGATTGCAATTGCACTGCAGCATAGAGAGATCAGAGCTAGTTTTTAAGCCAACTCATGTGGATACTGGTAGAAATCAAGATACGCATGCCCAGAACCCAGTGTAGGCTGACTTTACGCTGCTTCTCAGCAAAGTTCAAATCTAGTTTTGAGGACCTTTGTTGTTCTGTGACTGCACTGTGTAGCTTGTGTTGCCAGGATTTACTGAAATTTGCCGTTTACTAAATTTACCATTTAACTTGGTATTTTTTGCCTGATAATGGAGGAAAGGATGGCCCAATGTCTAATTTTGTGATATGGGTGCAATTCAAGTATGGGTCATCTGAGTTCTGTAAGGGTGTAGATAGGAACAGAGGAAAATATTTAACAAATCCCTAGTGAACCTGAGTTTCAGTAGCGGCTTTCTTACCAGTAGCATCAGTGGTTTACATGACTTGAGTATTGTGATATTAAATTTAAATGTTAAATACTGGACAATATTTGTGATAGTGCAAAGTAACTGTCTATCTAGAAACTTTATTTTTTTACAATAAAAGGTTTTTTTAGTATTTTATAAGCTATTTTGCACAGCAGATTATTTGTACAATGAAGACCAGGATCAGTAAATGCGAATAAAGAGAAGCTGGTTTACATTGTGTCTTAATTGCTCAACGTGTTTCATCTTTTTATGAAAGATTTTCAATAACATAATTCCATCTGTTCCAGGTATCTTTACAATGTTAATGGGGATACCACTTCAAGAAGAGCTGCACTATAAAACAAGTGCAATCAATACACCATTAGATTGTCTTGCATTTCAGTGAGTTAGTGTAAAAACATCGGCTAATTAATGGAATGAACAGACTCTTACAGGATGGAAATTTTGCTTAGAGGCCTTTTTCGGCTTTGGTGCTTTGGGTGGTTGTGTTCATTTTCAGTATAGATCTGTTGCTGCATTCCAAACTGCTTGCTACGTGAGTTTTATGGGCCTAACTTTTTCCAACCCATCAAGAAGTTTTAGCAGTGCATTGTCAAGCTTTGTGCTAAAACATTCCTTAGATACTGTAGTTTCTGAAGTGAAAATATCCTTTATTAACTTTTCTGAACCCCATTCACAGGCTGGAAAGTCTGTTTGAAGTTCATACTTATTTCCTGTAAAGAGTCTCAATGTTCACCACTAGCAAGACAGCTATGAGTACCTCTAGTATTATATGGTAAGACTGCAAGACTTCAGAGTTGCACCTGCATGAAAAAGAGTTCAACATTTATTTGGGGCTACAAAATCACGTAAAAACCCCAAACATCTGTTATATAAAAATTTTGATTGTGAAAAGAAGAAGTTTGTAGGCTGAGAAGTAAATTTCGGTGTTTTGCAACAGCTAACAAGATCTGGTATCACCGCTGCTTTAATAACACTGCAATTCCTCTGCTGAAAAAATCGTGTTTGTGTAAAGCTAATGGCTGGAACTGTCTAGTAATTTGTATGTAATGTCACATTTTCTTGGTATTAGGAAATATATTGTCACTTGTATCCCACTAAAGCACAAAAATTCGTATCTGTTATAATTGGCTAGTTCTTGATAGACCAAGAATTAGTTTTGCTAGAACAGTAATGTAGACCACAGGTGACTTATAGTCCACTGCTTGCAATCTGTGGAAGTTCAGAGCCTAGAAAATACAGTATTTTTCATATTTTTAAAGTGCTCACCACTTTTTCCCCCCTCCAGGAATTCAAAACTAGCTATTCAGCTTCATATTGTGTTAACACCACACATTGCAATTTGTGGCTTCCCTTCCTTTACTTGGGTCCTGTACCTCCTTTTTTTTTTTTTTTTT
>Ga0065711_1036512_pt1 | contig 20905 bp, 17 predicted proteins | sample Hoacrofraction12_FD_59098 | JGI IMG/M metagenome (GOLD analysis project Ga0065711, IMG submission 59098) | Hoatzin crop microbial communities from Cojedes, Venezuela - Epithelial fraction 12 v2 (version 2) | ecosystem: Host-associated > Birds > Digestive system > Esophagus > Crop | place...
TTACGTGCAATTACCAAACTGTGAGGCAAGTCCGTGCTGCTGAGATGTCAGTGTGATGCTGGAGACTTGAAAGTGCCCAAGGAGGACTGTCAAAGACGCGGGGAGAGCTGGGGGCAGGAGGGGACTGGGGCCAGTTTATAGGGATGCTCCCCCGTGAGCACAAAGCTCCTCATCTGGGTGTTGCGAGGCTGCAGGGAGGGCAGAGGGGAGAGCTGGCTTCCTGTCCTGTGCTGCGGCGGCCGCCCTGATTGCAAGCCACCCTTTGGTGCCTGGCCTCGCGGGGGTGATGCATCTCACTCGGGAGCAGCACAGGCACCTCGCCAGTGCGTTGCAGTGTCCCGAGTTGTGTGGTCAGGCTCCGAGCAAGGGCCCTTCCCAGCCTGGTATGGGAAGGGGATGCGCTTGCTGCCTGCGCATCCTGCCCTTTAGGTCTATGTGCCAAACCCCTCTGGGATGGACAAGCGATGACCCAGGTGAACTCCAAACTGTGAAGCTCTTGCTGGCAGGGTGTCCTAGCACTCTGCCTTCTCTGACAGCAGGATGAGAAGGTCTCTGACAGTGTTCAGGCTTTGGAGGTTTCTGCAGGGAACTTTGGGCACTCCTCAGAGAGCTTGCCCCAAAGCCCCTCCTCTGCCTCCCATCAGCAGAGGGGCAGGAGGAACAAGGGAGGCTTCCTGAGTTAACGTGGCTTGTATCTTCTTACCACCACGAGCGAGCTGAGGTCCTGTGCCCAGTCACTTGCTGCTTAACAGCATGGTGGAGGAGCCTGCGGTGAGCACAAGTGAGCTACGGGAAGCTTCTCCTTGAACCTGGGCTTGGGGGGCACTCCTTGGGGCGTCCCCTCTTGAAGAGAGCAGCCTATGCACCAGCCTTGCCCTCTGCCCAGCTGGCAGGAGCATGCACCACCACTGCCCTGTCCCAGGGCTGCTCCCCGCCTGCGCTGCAGCCCCAGCCGGGGAGGTGCGAGGGATCCAGCACAGGCTCCAGAGAGCAGCCACGGAAAGGGAATGAGGCCACCCCTGACAAGTGGGAGCCTGAAGCAAGGGCAGCTGTCAAGTCAGCCCAGCGCACGCTGCTTCAGTCGACCTGTTTACTGCGTAAATGTACGGGGAGAAAACCTTGTGTATGGAAGCTACAGAAAAAGCCTATTTTTGCTATAAATATACTATGTTTGACATGGATGTGTGCTTTATTTCTACCAGATGTTGAGAAGGGGATCCAAACTTGTGCAGCTGCTCTGAAGGCAGGACAACAGTGCCTGGCTGACCGCAGGCCCAAGATGCCTCCGGCTCCAGGAAACCCAACGTTCCCAGCTGCAGCAGGGTCCTGCGCCAGCAGCTCTGGTCCTAGGCCAGCGGCTGGTCACTGAGGCTGGACCCATCCTGTTCGGCTCAGCTATGTCGTTTTCCCACACTCAGATGAGCAAATCCTGCAGCACTGCATGTTCTGTAGGAAAAGAGGGGAGGTTTTCAAGGGGCTGCAGTGATTCGGCAAGCAAGAGGGTGCTGGAGGAAGGAGCTGTCTTCTCCCCTGCCAGGTACCTGGACAGGGGTGGGTGAGGTGCAGGTGCTGCTTCTACAGCTGAGGAAGAGGCATTTTGCTCGTGCTCCCAAGCAGGTGATCAGCGAGTAAGGCCAGAAACCAGGACCAGCTCTTTCCCCAGCCCTCCCTGCACCTGCCCTGCTTGTAGCATGGGCTGGAGGAACCTGCGCTGGGGCTGGGCTAGCTTGTACTGGGCCAAGCTGGTGCCCAGGCAGTAAAATGCCAGGACAACTGGTGCTGGGCAGTGACACCAATGCCAGGATGAGAGGTGCTGGGACAGCTGCTACCAGGCTTGGCTCGAGAGTACTGGGACAGGCACTGCTGTACCATCATCTAGCCCCAGCGAGGGCTGGGCACAGATCAGGGCAGCTGGGTGTCCTGCTCACTGTGGTTAACCGTAGCAGCCTGGCTCCCTGCCAGCCATTTTGCCAGCCTCTCCCCTGCCCCTGCGACAGCAGCTCTGTTCCCTCCAGGGCCGGGATGAGCCGCAGCACCAGTTCTGCGCAGGGCTCACCGCTCCGGAAGCAAGCAGTGCATCCGCAGCTCTGCACAGCCCGGGGCTGGCTCCCAGCATCCTCACCACCCACCATCGCTCTGTGCTGCTGGGGAGAAGGCAGGCTGCTGGCTGGGGGCAAAGGGCTGCCCGACCCCAGGACACGTGAAGCAGGTTCCCTTTTGCCCCTCGTCTCTCTCAGTTTGTGCACAAGGAGCTGGCCTTGCAGGAGCCGGGGCAGCAGCTGCTTGCTCTGGCGTGCAGAACAAGCACCGGTCACAGCAGCAAGATGAAGGGCTCCATGGGCTGTCAACCCTGACCAGAAACAAGCACAGCTGCTGGGAAGGCCAGGGGAAACTGCCAGCCTCAGCTCACTGATGAGAAGAAAACATGCCCACATGATCTCAGAGCTAGAAAGCCAAAGATGAAGCAACCGTCTACTTCCGTCTGGGCAGAGCCAGCAAAGTTACTATCGCGTCCCAAGGAGGTCCTGGAGCAGGTAACTCAAGTACAGGGGATTATGTCACCGCAGAAGCCTGTAAGAGTCTTGTTGACCAGATACTTCAGGGTAGTTCTACGCCCACATCAGTAACTACAGCTTCACTTTTGAAACCCATGAACCCATCCTTCACCTTATCACCCCCTCCCGCTCCCCTCCTGTGCTCAGCCACGCTGTGAAGCTGTTGCACTCACGGAGGGCCAGGCTTTGAGGCTTCCTGGGAAGGGCAGTGCAGGCACTACAGCATTCAAGGTAAGCAGATGACTAAGCCATGAGTCTGGCAACTTCCATGCTTGGGACCCTGCCCTGGTGCCCGCTGTGCCCTTCATCCACTTGGACTAGGATATTCCTCTCTATTGCTCTGTGGCTGGAAGGAGCAGAACTACTGGCACATGGGGTACCTCTGCTCTACAGGAACCCTCCAGGATGTCCAGCACACCCGCGTGGGAGCCAGGCCACTGTGACCTTACCTGGAATTACTGAGGGGAGGACGCAAGCACACGTCCAAAGCAGTCACCGAGTTCCTTGCAACAGCCTGTAGCACAAAGGCATGCTCTCAGGCACAGCCAGGACTGCTTTTGTAACAGCCGAGCCGTCCCCAAGCCGTGATGCGGGAGGAATGGTGTGTCCCAGCCTGTAGAGAACAGCAAGCCATGCTGCAGCAATGGTTACTGTCACAGCTCCTGCAACCCATCCATTAAAAGTCAGGCCTATGGCTGCTGGTCTTACCACAGCGGTGGAGGGGGGAAAAAACCAGTACGTGGGAGCTGGAGACAGACTGTCCTGCCACGATAGGTCTGGAGCAGGCAGCATGCACCCCACCATCTCCCTGTTCCTCAGCCTGCCTTCCACATGCACCAGCTACTCCACCACAAAAGCCACGAGAAGCAGGGCAACAGACTTCCCCACTGTGCTTTCACACATGGTCCCATCACTGGTGGCACAGGAGAAGTGTTCATCAACCAGCAAGCATCTGGGGCAAAGCAGGTCTCTGGCCAGAAATGAAGCTGAGCAGAAAAGCTGAAGTTTTTGCACTAGCTTCAGGTAGTGTTGCTCTGTAAGTAAGTACTCCATAGGCCAAAATGCTTATGGTGGCAACTCGGGAGAGCTACAAGGTCTCCAAGACTGCAAGAAAGGCTGACCTACTGCAGACAAGGTGCTCTGAACCCACAGAGCTGTTAGGACAGAACACAGCAGGACTTAGTGACTACTGCAGACAGCATCACACATATCAAAAGCAACCCTGAGCCAAGGCATCCAGGTCCCAGCCTGGCATCTATTCTGTGATTTGCTCTCCTTGGCAATGCTGAAGTGCCACAGGGCAATGCTCAAATTGGCATAAAAAGTATTAACAGCTACTGGGGGGAATGCATGGTCCCCTGTTCTATGTCAAGTTTTGAACACATCCACTCTGATCCAATCAACAACTGAAAAATCCACCCTTGGCACTTTCTTCCTCCAACAGCACCTACTGTTACGTGCTTGCAGGAAGCCCTAGGAAGTGCCCAAGGAACAGATGAGGGACGGACAGACAGTTCCGTTAAGGATGGATCTCCTCCGAATTCCCAGTTTATGGAGATTGGCTTAAACCTTGAAGCAGGAGCCTTAAGATCCCTTCCAGAGTTATTTGCATTAACTGATTTAACACTATTCTCTTTCAGTAATATTCTTTATTATTGAGTATCCAAGGCTTCGAATGCAAGCTTTCTGGCCGTACACATACTGTGCTATTTCATGAATAAGGCTTTCTCCTCGGTAGTTTTAAAAACACCTCTGACTTGCTCTCCACGTGTCTAACCAGGCCAGTGGAATCCATGCTCTACACTCCTTAACCCCCATTTCTCTCCAGTCTCCTTACCTGCCCCCAATCCAGCAAGACTGAGGCTCTGAACTGGTCTAACCTTCTGCAAGACCTCTCCTGGGCTGTGGTGCACAGAGCAGCCCTAGGGCAGAGGGGGACAACACGTTCTCCAGCCTCATCCCAGCTGTGAGCAGACAGCCCTGCTGGAATAACACGCTAGTTTGATTCAAGGGCTCCACCACATTCCTCACAAGCTGCTTCACTGGCTCAAACTGTATCTGCATTTCTACTTGCCTTATGTCAAGGAAGCATCCCTTAAGGTATCAGCTGAAGCCTTCTCCTGCCCAGAGAGGCCTCTTCCCCACTTGCACACCTCTGAGCAACCCCAAGGAATGACTCCCTCCTGGCTTCCACGCTGACATTCATGTCCCCTTTGATGGGCAGACCCAAGCCCTTATCTTCCAATATAAAAAAATGCTTCTCAGCTGTAGCAACCTTCCTTTTCCTATGAAGGATTTGGGGTATGCAAGCTCACTCACATGCTCATCTGTCCTAAGTAAGCATCAGCCTGTGCTTGCAGATGGGGTGGCTGAAAGAAGAAAAGTAGCAGCAAATCCATCTCTCTATTCCTAGAGATAACTGGTGGAGTTGCTGACACTCAAAACTGTTTAAATGTAGCTATATAAAATGAACGGAGTCATCTTCTGCACTCAGGTCTAGAAAGGCAAGGATGACTCCACACTAGTCCTGCAGAAGTGGGAATGCCCCAGAGTCAGTTTTAGGGCCTGGCAACCCCCTGGGTCCCCACGCACTGCCAGCGAGTTGTAACAAGGGGCTCTACACACTGCAGAGCACACTGGAGCCTTTGCAGGCTGTCACCCTGCGACTCTTCCACCTATGGCCAGCTAAGGGGCATCGCACCGAGGGGCTGGCCTAATGGGCGAGGACAGCAGAGGAAAGAAGCCAAGGACAAGGAAAAAAAAAAAATAACTGGTCCTCGCCAGGGAAACAGAACAAACCACACGAGACACAGAGCAGAGGATTACCGTTTTTATTTGTCAAACATTCCCCCTAGTCTAGCACATTCTACAGTCTTGCTAGCACAGATGGTAACAAAGAGCCTGTAATGGTTCAGAAATTACACTGCTACAGAGAGCAAACAAAAGCAGAGATTTATTATGTAAAAAAAAAAATTGTGAGAAATGGTTGAAAGGGTGCAGAGGGGATGGGGTGGGAACTACGTCAGCCAATGGTGCCTGCCCTGCGTGCAGCAGATGTCTGTGCTAGCAATGCAGCAGCCCTTCCTGGGATTGCACCAGGTGAAGACTCCTCTGTGCTGGAAGCATCCCCACTGCCTTGAGAAGGCGGCTCCTTTCAGGAGAGGTGACCTATCTTCTATGCAGCCGAACCAAGACACTGCGGGGAGCACCACATGGTAGCACCACGCTGAGCACCACAGCACCAGCCGCGAACATCCCCTTCTATCACACACCACACCACTGCCTCGGCTGGAGAACCATAAATACAACATCAGCCCTTTCACCTTCAGCTTCTGCTGCCTCTTATCCCTGCTTTACACCACAATATTACATGTGATTTTGATTCCATCAGATTGTTTTTCATCTACTACAGACACACCCGGGTGCGGGAGAGACTTCAAGGCTAGTGAAAAGAGAGGATCCTTTTCTTAAAGGCTGAGCAACTGTGGTGATGGGTTACCACATGCTACCAGGCTTTCACACAGACAGATCTTTCAGGCTCCAGGAGTCACCTCTTGCTTGCTTTTCCCCACATTAATTAGAACATGTTTTTCATTAGATATGCAACTGAGGCCAATCCTAAGCTACCCCTGTTCATGCTCATGTCCCAGAGTTGATTGATTTGTTGTGTGTTTTTTGACAACGGGTCCAAACTTGCACATTATTTTGGTGACAGTCTGGGACACCACTCCCAAGGCACTCCTACCCATGGCACCAGACATAGGTTTCTCATTCCTGGAGCAAGGCTAGCCCTGAAACATTTGAGTGTGGCTATAAATAAGCAACTAAGTAAGAAAATTAACAAATGATGATTTACATAAAAGCTTTCTAGGCATTTCCTTTGGAAAAGCTGATTAGTGCTACTTGCTTCTAGTATGAGCCTCGTTTATGAATACACCGGGGCTCTGGAATGCTCCCACTGCTTTCATTCCTCTCACTTACCAGGACGATTTGACTGCTGTTTTTAAAGCAGCACAGGATAGGGGATGACTTGTTTTTAGACACACCAGCAAGGAAAATTAAGGGCTCCAAGAAGCTTTCGATATTCCAAGCTCTCACAGGAAGCTGGGAGTATAGTAAAATATGCTTAAGTTATAAAGAAGGCTCAAGCAATTTGCTAAACTCTGGTGCAAATAAAAGCAACAAGTCTACCTCCTACTAGGCTCCATGGGCCTAGGTACCCGAATCCTTTGCAGCCCAGAGCTGCATGGTGGCTTCACACTGTGCAAGATGGCATTTGATCCTCTGGAGATGAACAAATTTGTTACCCAAGCTCAGTGCGGACAAGGAAACCACACACAGCACAATGTAAGGCTTCATGCCAGGAGTCCCCTGCCCACTCCCCTCAGGCACTTATCCAGGACCATCACTCCCCATGTCACTGGCCCCTTCCCTCCCCACCCAGCTCACAGCTGCCCTCAAAATCCCAGCCCAGTCCTTCATTAGAGCAAAACTAGCCCACAAGCACAGGGCCTGCAGTGCTAACACAGAACAAAGATCCACCAAGACACTATCCTGAATCCAGCAACAGTCAGTAGCAAACACTTTGGGCAAGAATACAAAAAACTGGACAAGTACTGAGCAACCCCTGCCAGGTACAGCCTTTCAGCAAGCAGCAGTTTAGAAACTTTAAAGTCTCCTGTGTCCTTTGAGGAAATATCCCAGGCTAGAAAAGCTCAAGGTTTATAAAAAGGAAGTTATGTGAGAAGGGGCTGGAGAACTCCCGAATTCTCTGCATTCCTGCCCTCTGTGCCCATGATCCAAGCTATCCTGCTACACATATAAGCAAGAAAGTTAAGTTGCCTGCCTGAGCCTGCAACAGTACATTCATGGTTTACTGAGCACTCCCAGAGCACCCTTAGTCTTCTGAACACCATCCTCAGCACTAGCATGCTCTCAGGCTTCTTCAGCCACTGCCAGCTCTGTTGCGTTGAGGAGACAGAGAGTACATGCACAGACTGCTGCAAGACAGACACATCACTGTCAGCACACTGGTACAGCAGGACCCCAGCCAGAGGTGCTCTGGTGTCCAGTGCTGTCCCCAGGACAGGCGATTCCCCAGGAGTGTGTCCTGGGAGTATGGGGAAAAAAGGAAAAAAATAGATAGGTATTCTATTCCTTATTAAAAGGACAGGGACAGAGTCTCTTATGAACTCACATTGTAGGGCACCAATCATGAGGAGCCTTGGTATACCTGGGCTGCAGCTCTTTCAGCTGGAACAGGCTGAGGACACGCACTAGCTAAGAGTATGTCAGATCTCCCTGGGGCACTACAGAGCCAGGCTCTCTGCAGCCAGAGATCAGGCCACATCCCCAGTGCTGTCACACCTAGGGACACCTTGGAACAGCCTGAAGACAGCACTTCTTCCCCACAGACCCACCCAGCCAGAAATGGCTCACCGTGGATTTGCAGGTCTGAAGCACTGGTTACTAATATTGCCCTTCCTATTGCTTTGGGCTGTTTTCATGAGAAAAAAGCTAGAGATTCACGTGTAACATGACCACACATACCAGTGTCTTATCCTTTGATACACGGCTGTGAAGAACAGGCAGCCAGTCAACTTGCTCTAGAGATGACAGGACTCATTTCACCTCAGGGCTCAAGCTGACAGAGTGGCATATTATGTGCCAGATAACACAAAACTCGCCAGATCTATTTAGCTGAAGCCCAGAACGGCTGATTCTTACGTGTAGCCCACACCATCAGGTGTCTGTGGAAAGGGCATCTATCCATTGGTGCAACGAATTAACTGAAGTGAGAATATGCATCCATGACACAAGACCCCAAGGACTGTGATCCCAGCTTAGGATCTGCCTTTTTGTTTGTTACAACGAGGTGTGGCCAGACATGCAGACTGTGGGTAAATTTGAAACATATCACCATGAGGTCTGCCATGAAGACAGCCTTCAAAGCAAAGGTTATCAAACTATTCAAAGGCTCTGATGGCAGAGCATGCTAAAGATAAGACTGTTGAAGACTCCTTGTTGCAGGTAACCAGACAAACCACGCCTGTTCCTATTTCCACTCAAATGAAAATGAAATGAAATCCATGAAAACAGAGCAGGCAAGGTGGTAGAACAGTAGGGCTCATCGCACTGCATGATACAAACCTTCTGAACAGAAGCCACTGTCACCTTCAGAAAGGACTGGAGAGGCTTTCTGCCAGAACAGGCCTACAGAACACCATAAAAGCACTGTGACTCCTACACATTCTGCCACTGCAAACACCGAAAAGGTGACATGAACATGCCAGCTAATGCTCTGAACTAATCTCCAGACTCCTAGCTTCCGTCCTGCAAGAACAAAGAGACAGGGCAGAATCCCAGGCACATCCCCAAGGGTGTGCCTACAGGCTTCGAGTTCCCCAGCAGCAGCAGAAGCTTCAGCAAGAAAACAAAAAGCTTCAGAAACCAAAAAGCGAGCTACCAAATACAACTGATCTTGCCCTCCATAAGGGCTACCCAGTGTCAGCAGATCTAGCGCGATCCAGTCCACACCATCTTCTCAGCAGACGAGGGAATCTGTCCTATGTATCAGCTGCAGTCCAGCTATTTCAGGGATTAGCTGAAAATGAGCACGCTGTTAATGATTAGCATTCCCTAGCATCGTGCTCTCGGCTTGGCAGGAGTGCCCAGTCGAGGAAAGGGACTGAGTAGCTGTGGCTGAACGTCATGCCACAGAGGCACCTTCCGCCTGTTCTGGGGAGAGCAGCCATTCCCCAGTTACACTGTGGCGCCCTTCCCACTTTTCCGACGACATTTTCAGCTTCTTGGCCCAAAATGCCTCAGGCCTGTCCCCTCCCATACTGTAGTGTTATCTGGTATCAAAGGGACAGATGCAGCAAACGTGGAGTTTTTTTTATCCAATAATCTCATTTTCAATTAAAATATATAATATATATTTAAAAAGGTTTAGAAAAGCTTCTATGTAATTTGCAACTACTTTTACATATAGATTACAATAATGTACAACTCTTCCCCAAGGTGGTTTGAAACCACGGGGACTTGCCAATTCTTTCCCCTCAATCATACATTATCAAACATCAAATGCGTTTGTTCCTAACACAGCTCTGAAAAAGAAGTCTGTCAGTGGTACCTTCTCAGAGGGAGAGATGCCTAATACATCTAATGGGGACACACTTAACATTGGCTTCATATTCACTGTAGAAAGTTCCCAGATTAGTAAAAAAATATTTCATCTATAGAAAATGCCCTTCTGAAAAGCAACCAGGGCTCTGTTAAGGCCACACCCAGGCTTTCCATTTCTCTGCTGTAGCAAGACAGATCAGAAACAAACCCAAAATGATGTTTTTATGTCCCAGAAACAGCTATTAGCACCTGTGCTTATTTTACAGCAGCCTGGTGTATCAGGAAAGTGCCGAGAACAGCATCGGGACTTCTCAAAACATGCATCTGATTCAATGGGGTTTAGTTGGCACAGTGAAAAACTCAATGTCTTCCTGTTCCACTCAGGTGGACAAGAGGAAGCCTTCTACGCCACGATCACCACCCTTCCCTGCAGAACGACGATGGATGCTCTGGAGATGGGCACACTGGAACCAGCCCCTGAAACAGCGCACCCTTTCCCCACAGGGCTTCCACCAGCAAGCTCCCTCCAATTCCTCTGCGAGTCTGTGAGATACCAAGTGCACGTCCAGTGGCTGAATGAAAACATCCAACTACTTTGGCCCAGAGGGCAAGCCAAGCGAGAGCAGAGCCAGCCCTCTGCCAGTCCGAGGCACTGGGAGACTTTCTGCCATAGCAGAGAGAGGATAGCCATCGAGAGACTCCTCCAGCAAACCCAACTCTTCACACAGGAAAACTCTACTGCCTCGCACAGAGTCTTCCGGCTGCGGTCTTTACCAGGGCTCCTCTTTGGACATGTACAGCCCAGGGTTTCTCCAGATGGTCCAAGGCAGGGTCAGGTTTGTAGGAAGAGCTGTGGCACATAACAGGATTATTATTTTTAAACTCTTCCTGTTGCAGCCAGGTACAGGTTGCCCCTTCTTCCCAGGTGGGCAGCCCCTTCTGCCCAAGGCATGGTGTGCTGGGAAACTGAATCCAACATACTCCATTCTTTTCTCTGCCAGGGGTGGGAAGTGAAGTCAGAACCCGATGTTCAAAACCTGAAGGACACTAGGAAGAAGAAAAACAGAGTGAATGGTTAGATCTCAGCTTCAGTGGGAATCCTGGATGCATAGATAAGGAGTTAATTACTATCAATCAGCTCCTGCTGCTCAAACGATGCCAGCTTCCAGCAAGGAACAAACACAGATCTCAATGGAGAGTCAAGTAGAGGATGCAACTGCTCAGCTCCAAGCTTCAGAGTTTGAGACAGAAAGACACAACAAAAGCACAAAGGTCAAAAGCAAGCGCTCCTCCTGCAAGTTGACAGCACCAACAAAGCTCTGCAAGACAGTTTAAAGAAGAACTTGGCTAACACCAGAGGCATTGCAGGAAAGCAGCAAGGAAGAGGAAAATTACTCTTCACCTCAAGCAACCACAAATATCGATTGGTAGGGAAAAGACTAAAAAAGGGATTTTTAGAGATCACACACTAACACTGTCTACGCTCACTCGCTTAAAGAAATCCTGTATCTACCTACAAATGATTAAACATTTCTAGATATCTCATTCACCTGCAAGTCTAAAGATCCCTTCTCAGCTCTTCTGCCTCACCGCAACGAAGCTGCCACATCTCATTCAAACAAGCCTTGGAATAGGTCTAAGCAGCCTTAAGACACCAACTTGCAGAAATACATAGCATAGTGGCAGAGGAGCAAGCCCGAAGTCCCTCAGCTGCTCAGAGACAGCCAGGTGCCCACCCACATTTCCCACGACCGGAATGGAGGACACTTGCATTAAGTGCTGAGGATACAAGTGGCTGCTCATGACTGAGCACCTGCATGCCATGGTCTAATTCCAGGTATGGCTACCCTTTTCCCATGACCTTGCTCACTAAGGCCCCTGTAAGTCACTCGATGGCTTGCACATCCAGTAGTGCCTTAACCAGTGAATGGTGGGCTTACAATTAAGTGAGCTGCAGCTACCAGACAACCGCAGCAGAAATTGTAGAATTTATCTTTTTCCTAGTCAAGGGAAGTGTTCACACGCAGACCTTCTTCCTCTGCCGCTAACAGCTAGGTTTGTGGGTGTTGCATTGCTGCTGGGCAAAGTTGCAATGTTTGATCTGTAATCTCCAAGTAAGGCAACAAAGGGTTCAAACACTGCTGGTGAAGCTGTGGACAAGCTCTACAGCATTTAATTTGCAAGAAGGGGGTAAACTCATGTCAGCTTTGAGCACCATGGGCAACATCAACTAGCTTGTCTCCCCAAGTCCTGCAGAGAGTCTAAGGACTTATTCCCAAAGACCTTTTCTTGCCTACGAAGAGAAATATTTCCCTAGATCCAGCTTCATTCTGACTGTTCAAATCACAGAGTGTGATCACTGGCATTTATTGATGAGCAGTTTTTGCTCGGCATTACATCCATAACTGACCCAGAACACTACAGGTTAAGCCCACAGTAAAAAGGAGGACAGCTTTAGGTTAGCGATCACTTAGAGTAGCTTTTGCCACTGTGAATTTAACATGGAAAAAACACATTCATAGAAAGGATATGAAAGGAAAAAAGCCTGGCCCACTGGAACAATATATAGTGGTAGCCATGCTTTCCCCGAACAGTGATTTCCAAACAGGGACCATAATAACTCACTGCAGTAACAGATTCGGAAAAGGGAGAGATGACACAGTCTTGACCTCCTCACAGACACTGATGTCTGCAGCCCACTTGGTTTTGGAACTGGTAAATTTGAGAAAACATTCTGCCTTTTTCCCCCCCCAAGGTCCTCCCTGGCCTCCATGAACACTCCTATTTCGCTCCATGTGTGCCTGTTTCCCCTTTCTTAGAAACCGGACCCACCTGTGTCTCGGCAGTGTTTTACACGACACTTGCTCTCCTTTGGGGAAAAAGCTCCCCTTCATCCCACCCATGGATTCCAGGATACAGGCAAAACTGAAAAGCTTTGCAAAGCTCAGAAAAAGCAAACGTAATCTACGGACAGAACAAAAGGCTTGAAACAAAGCACGTTGAACACGGCATCACTCCTCCTCCAAGTGCAGTACTGCTGCTAAGAATCGGTCACCCCGAGGTGCGTAGGAGCCACGCTTTCTGCTGAAACACGATACTGGTGCAGAACTTGTTCCACATCTTGCTCCTTTCTTAGTGAGCGTGTCCAGCGTATTTCCCAGAATGTATCATTTCAGCTGCACACATAAAGCAAATCCAGGGGTTTTAACATCAGATAGCTCCTCTGTTTTGCAATTCACATGCTAAGTATGGAAAATTAATATGGAACAAGAACACAACCATGCCGTGAAGAGTTCATGTTCTCCCTCTTAAGCATTTTGATTATAACCACATCTTCACCAGTACTAGACCCTACTCTTTGACAAACTTTCCCTCTGCTTCTCTGTTTTACGCACTTAAAAAATAATCTATGCCTGGCATTCTGTAGACAGAGGTCTTGTCTATCCAGCCTAGGTAATTAATGCACCCAGGACAGCTTACATTATGTTTTGAAAACACTCCTGTGAAAAACATTTCACCCCTGCAAAGTCAATGTATTCCCCAAATATGATGGCCTGCCCCAGCATGGCATGAAAAAACCCAAACAAAACAACCCACCAAAGCTCAGAACAATATCCAATGGAAACACTGCTCAAAAAGCCACAGTCTCTGTCACTAACTTGCAAACAGTCCTAACGCAGATGAAGGATGCCAGTGTTTTGTCAACCAAATCTGTCTTTTAAACCAAGTTGCCATATTCCACCTGAAGTTAGAATATTCAATTTAAGACAGCCAATTCAGCAAGAGCACGGTTAACAAATGCACAAGACTATACAAAGCCCCATAACAAAACAGAAAAGCTTGATTGACCCTCCCTCCAGTAAAGAGATCTGTTAAGTACACACAGAAGCACGTTAATAATAAATTAAATCCTAAGCAGTGTGGTGGGATTTGGAATAAGAGAGAATTAAATAGTGTTTAAAAAGTCAATATATAGTGGTGTATCAGTATGTTCACAGGGTTTAAGGACCATCGGCTTAAAGGACAGCATTTCACTTTGTCTAGACCTAAAGCACTTGTCTAGAATGGTTGTACTGGAGCAGAGCAGAAAAATATTTAACTTATCATCTGGCCTCCAGCATGGACAGCAGCAGAAATCACCAGAAAATTTAGGTTGAAAAGGGCCTCCAGAGGTCACCTAGTCCAAACCACCTCCAGGTTACTCAGGTGCCTAGGAGAGAGTATGAAGGTCAAGTATGTGATAATTTCACTCAGTCTCCATCATTTTGAAGCTCAAGGGCTTCCCGTAACGGAAGCACTATCTGCAATTTGCCCTTCTGCCTGCTCAGCTGGCCAGCATTAGGGGTTGAATTTGCAACACTAACAAATACCATATCTGCCTCCTAAACAGGGAATATTCTTGGCAAGGCTTCCACTTTCCAACAAATATCCAGCCTATGCTCCATTCCACAAAAGAAACTGTCCATTTTCTGTAAGCTAACTGAGCTCCAAGTACGAAGTACGCCTTCAGCTCCACTTCTCTAACTCTTCAATGGCCTCAGTGGTTAAAGAGCTTCAAATCAGGGTGTCATGCCCTCAGAGAATAAGACATTTTTAACTCTTGTTCTCACATACAGCATTTGCCAAACTGACTCTAGAAATTTTTGTGCAAATATGAAAGATCGCCAAAGAGGCAGCTTTGCTGTGCACGTGATAGCACTAACACATCCTTCCTGCTTCCATCTCCATCCACACTGCATACTCCCATTTCCCATTCCAACAATGGGTACATAAGCAATTCAGTAGTTAATGCTGATGAACCAGCTTACCAGAGTTTACAGACACTATCCCAGATAAGGGAAGGGTAGAAGGCCTGAGAACTGAGAGTAATTGCGTCCTGCTACACACCGGGCAAAGCGGGCAGTCATGACAGACACGCTTTGCAACTAGACATACTAGAAAATTTTGCAAGAATAATAATAACCTGGATAGAAACACAGCATGTGCTTAGCTCAGTTCAACCATTCCGTATATACAGGATCATGTCTTTATTTATGGAATCAGCATATGCTCTCATGTCAGCTTCAGAGCTATAGGCATTACATGGCAGAGACTGACATGCTGAACATAGTCATCTTTGGTAATGAGAGACAACAGGAGTTTCATTTAGGTTGCTGCTCTACTCCATAAAGGCGTTTGCTACTTGGTAAGTTACATCTACCTATCTTTGCACAGCTGCTTCTCCTTCTAAAAGGGAATGCAACTCTCCCACAAGCTTTTTACTCAAAGAGCACCCGCGCTTCCAAAGAGGTATCTTTAACTGTTACAGTTGAGCACAGGAACCATCCCAGACTGGGCTGTTCCCACTATAGAGCTGTAGCATTTTACGTGACTACACCTACCTTTTTGTGCTCCTGAAGTTAACTTGGTACCCAGGTATGGTTGGAGGCCTGCGAGGTGCTGGGATAGCTGGGAGTAGACAGAATTGGTTCAAAATTAAAGTCCAGTCCTTCTCCATCCATGAGTTCGCTGTTGATTATGTAATCCATATCACATTCAAGGTTCTCCATGTACATGTCAATGTCCAGGTCAATGGGCAGCCTGTCCTGATTCAATCCCAAGGGAGCAGGGCTAGCAGAAGAAAGAAGCAGTGGGCTGCCCAGCTGGGCCGACTGGGCAGTTGTTGCAGAAACTGGAGCCTTCAAACTGGTGATGCTGGCAGTGTTTTGAGGAGATGTTACTATGGGAAGCGCTGATGGCAAAACACTGGCACTGACTGGTTCTGCCTGCTGCTCTGTAGGCTTTCCTCGTGGATTGCCTGAGCTCATCTTACTCTGGGGGGCTTGTCCACCTAGAAGCAGAAGAGTTCGGCTGCTCATCCTGCTACCAGTCTGCGGGAGAACTGGATCCACCTGAGTCATCATAACATCCCTTGGAGGCGGAGAGCTGGGTGTCAGAAGAGCTTCCAAGGTCTGAGGGGCAGAGAAATGGCTGACCGAACTTTGCAGCGAGATATCAACAGGGTTAAACAGGGAATTGCCAAAAGTAGTGGTCTGACCAGCTGCATTTGGGCTCCGCAAGGAAAAGCTGGAATCTCTCTGGATCTGACCACTCGAGGCAGATTGCTGGGTAGATAACACAGATGAACTGGGAGACATCAAATTTAACCCATCAATGAGCTCAAGCTCTTCAGTCACAGTTGGTGGAACATTGCTGGATGCACTGGAGTACACTAGAGAAGGAAGCAGCTCTTCATCGTGGAGGTCATCCTGCTCCGTCAGGATAGGAGAAAGCCTGGCACTAATGGTGCTTGCATTGGAACTGGTCCGAGGCCGGAAGGTGCTCCACACGTCAGAGTCCTCATTGCTTCTCGACGATGGGCTCCCAGGCCACTTAGGGAATTGGGAGCCAGGACTGTCAGCAGTGGATTCTGGAGCAGACTGGAGAGGAGGCTTCTTTTTGGATGCTTTACCTCTGACTTTTGCGAGTTTGCTGCTGTTGTCCATGGAGGCAGCTCTTCTTCTTGGTGCTTTTCCACTTTTACCACCCTCAGGATTGAGCATCCACCAAGAGCTTTTCCCTGTGGCTTCATTATGGACTTTAATGAACTTGCTGTGCAGAGACAGGTTATGTCTAATAGAGTTCTGAAAAAAACCCAAAACAAAAAACGAAAAACCAAGATATGAGGACCTGACAGTTGACACGCCTCCCACCTAGAAACCTAACAAGCATAAAAGCATTTAGACAGTATCCAGAGAAGAAAGTTGTCACAAAGACCTACCCGTAAAAACCTGCTATTTCTGCTTGAACATGCTTGACAGCACTAGCAAGCAGTGTCATGTCTCACTGCAGCACCAACGCTGAAACTACCATGACAACTTGCAGCTTCCAACTAGCAAAATACTAGCACAAAAGAACTTTTCAAGACCATACTAAATATGCAAAAACTAAGCATACCACATAGCAAGTCAGCAAATTCTCAAACACAGCTTGCAACTTCAACATCAGCCTAACTGGAATTTGAGCTAATGTTGCTCCCACCCTTCTGCCAACCCCATTAGCCACCATAAGCCTGGCTGAAGCTTTTAATTTTAACATGGCTAGCTTTCAGACAGATTCGAGCACAGCACAGCAGTGAATCAAACAGACCAGGTGAAGAGAAATGGTGAAACGCTTCTAATTCAGTATGCCCATAACCATCTTCACCCCCAAACCAGAGAAACAAGAGAGAAAATGTGGAACAAGAGTCCTAGCAATCCTGGAGCCTGCCAGGCCCACTCTGCAAGGAGGCTGTACTCTCTCCTCTGCGTGCGTTTCCAGTGGGGTAAGATGTTCAGCAGATAGCGCACTCCCACACAGCACATGCCAGTTTTAGGCTATCCCATCTTTCCGTTTGGCAAGGCGCATATTCCTTGCCTCTCACAACCCCCTTTTGGTTTAGTTTTGCCGGAAACTGCAAGCTAACGTTATCTGTACGCCAGCAAACTGAATTTTCATCCTGTAGCTGATAAACTCCGCAGTATTTTAGAATCAGCAAGCAATAATCTCATTGTTTGAGCAGATTCTCCATGAACTCCCCTGGAGGCCCTGTGCCGTGCATTTGTTTGATATTTGCATTTAATTTGTTCAAATGGTCAAATTACACATCATTAAAAGATGCTACACTGGTAGCATAACAGCAGTCCAAGAGCAAAGTATTTTTCATAGAAGTTAAAATGTATATAGCAGCCTTCAGCTCTCATGCATGCTCTCTTAATTCTGAACAAAGTTAACTCTGCTTTTATCACCCTTTCCCACCACCTCTGAACACAGTTCTTTCCTGCTTGCTACCTTCCCTCTCCACACCCTTTTCCTCTTGGACAAGTCCTCACCATGCTAATTTTGGCCACCTCACCAAAAGCACTACTCTAGTACAAAGCAAATGTAAATAAACCATACAGGCAAAGCGGAAAGTTTTCATGGAAATGGAAGGAGATGCGAGAACCAGCTTGAAATACGACATCTTGGAATAAGACTAGCACTCACATGAAGAGAGATATGCAAAGCCTGTTACCTTTTATGAAATAGTCTCAAAGCACTTTTACATGTTACTGCTAAACTGACATAACGACTAACAGCTGTAGAAACTCCTTCCTTCCTCATCTTCAACCTCTCTTCATCCCATAACACAAGCACCTGTGACCCTGAACTGGTTCAGAGAGCTAACCCAACTGAAAAGAAGCCCTATCCTCCCTTGAAAATTACTTTTCCTGCCTCTTTCATCTCCGCCTGTTTTTTGAACTTCCTCACTGTGGACGTTAAGCACCGAAAACTAAGGAAGAGAACAGAATGTGTGGTTGGAGGCAGAGGAAAAAAACCCAAACGCTTCTCACATTAGGGTTAACTGCTGTCAAAACTGCAATGCCCAAATTATCATTTTCACATCTCTCCCGCAGACTCTGCGAGGCAGCTCACCACTGCAGCCGTAACACACCTGCATGACTGAGCTCGCCTGCATAGTGGAGACTCAAGTCCAGAGAGTTCCACAATGCAAGTGAGCAGATGCACCTACCAGCCTGGGTGCTGTGAGACAGCACAACAGATTCTCACTTGCATCCTGCATGCTCCGCCGCACCAGAAAGCATGGATTTAATACACCTAGGATAGGGAGGGCACCCTCAAATCTCTTTGAGAAAGTGAGGGACAAATCAATTATGCTAAGATAATCACAGAACTCCAGGTCAAGCCTGACAGGAGAGGAAACAACAGTGTTCAGTCACCCAGGCAACCCTGACGTACTTCCTTTCTCGATGTTAAGCAACTCAAACCAGAAACATATAAATGACTTTAATTTTTTAGATGCTCCACTTCAGCAGTGCGGCAGGATTCCGGTTGGTCTGAGCACCTGCAATCCACACAAGGTCCTGACTCTGCAACATCTTTGACCGTAAAGAAGCATGACCTGAAGGAAGAGGCACAGGCAGGAATCCTTCAAATCCTTAGGTGCCTCTTCAACAGCTAGTTATGGGTGGTTATTGCTGTTTACTCAGATATCTTATAGAAGTTCTTACGGCTCTATGTTAAGTACTGCAGTGAAAAAAAATGCCAGCCTGTGTCTCTGATCCATCACAGATCAAAGATGATTCCTGTAAACCACATTCAGACAAAACCATTCTGAAATCAATGACAGATATTATGTAAAAAATTAAAGTTTGGCTAGAGACATTGATTGTACGCTGAAGGGTGGACGATTCACTATTTCCCAACCACTTTGGGTACAAGCTAGGACATATGGACCAACTACAGAACTGTGGCTAGCAGCACACACAAACTATTTCCTAAATCTCAGTTACCACAACACTAAATCTTCTTTGATAAAATGTCCTAGCCCTATTTAAAGGGCAGGAACACTCCTCAACATCGTACCAGGCCTGCCCCACACCAGCATCAGTGCTGCTGCAGACCCTGTCCAGCACCAAGCAGTGCTTTGGTCTTGGGATGGGGAATTAGCCATGGGAGCTAGGAGTACAACCACACAACTATCCTGCCCAGTCAGCCTGCTGGACAACTGCCACAGACACCAACATACCACGGAAAATACACGAGTGGGTCACACAGAAGACAGAATGCCACTGACAGCCTTTCCAGGGGACTACACGGCTTTGTAGGTAAGGCCAAGGTTATCTACCATAAAACTGAAGTTTTACTCAGAGCAGGCCAGAACATTCAGGGTGGTTTGTTTAGACTTTAAGGTTCCTCACACTAAAGCCATCTTAAACTCCCCCTCCTGCGATGTACTTTCTTCTAAGCACCAATGTGACAGGAGCAGAAGGAGGCTCCCGTGCCCTGCCCGGAGCAGCTCATCCATGCAGCAGTGGTGCATGAACCGTGCTAGCAAAGCACTCGGGGCCAAGCACAAGCTATGCTGAGAAAGACACAAGAAACACTAGCTATCCTTGAAAATTTTGTGCTTGCCCACATTCGCCTGGATTTTCAATCACTGCTCCCTAGCACCAGGGCCATTCTCCCAGGAAATGTCAAGCTTCTACTACGAACCAGAGAAGCATCAGGTTTCTTAACAAAAAGTCTCTCAAGAATGAGTGACAAGGGTGGTGGTGGGGGAAGCAATCACTGCAGCTGCCTGTAATACACTCTCACTGCCTTGGAGGCATACAAAGAACATGGTCACATCCCAGCGCAGGGCCATGTTCCAAAGCCAGGCCTCTAATTGTGCTGAATTACCATTTGCCATGGCATTCCTGGGAGGCTGCAAGGGGAGAACGCCCTGCCTGCTGCATTTGTCAGTGCCTGCCCCAGCGCTCACCCGGCCACTTGGCTCCAAAGGCTTCAGCAAGAAGTCTTCGTTGCAGAGATTTTGCGAAGTTATGCTCCAGCGAGTAAACAACTGCTCCAGAGCCAGGGAGCTAAAACATTCCCCCAGCAACACCCTTCCAGAATGAACACGTGAGCACAGACGTCAAGCTCGACAGACAGAACTGTATCTTTAGCAATAACGTTTTCCTTTCTGTAATCTTTCAATAAGAGCCCATAAGAAAAAAATTCTAGCTCTCTAAAAAGCAAAGACTGAGGAGATTTACAAGTTTACCAAGACAGGCAGGCATACAACAAAAGCTGTTCAGGATTAGCTAGAGCGGAAGAAACTTGTTGGAACAAGTAATACCAGCAGCCGAGGAGCAGCCTTCTCTGAGGACTGCCTGGAAAATTAAGCCATGCTGCAAGGAGTAATCTTTCAGCAAAGCAGATTTACAGAACAAACTGCCAGGGCGCAGCAAAGAGTAGCAGCAAAATCTTCAGGTAATTTGACTGGGATTGCACAGGGCAGACGGACTTTAGCCAAAAGACGAGCTCTCCCCTACTCGTAAGGGAGATAAAGCTTCAAATGAAAAAAAGACATCTTCCACTTCCATACTTATTCAGGGCACTACACCTTGTTTGGGAGAAGGGGCTGCTGACGTCACTTTAATGAGGACTAAGTACATGTCACTACATCGCAGTGGTGGGCCCTCACCACAGTTGACCACTCGTCAAGAAGTTTTATCCCACTTGAAAAATAGGACACTTGGTGACCCCACACTTGCACCGTCATCCATGCACGGCCACTGGCCTCATTTTCCACACCCAGCACTTCACCATCCCCCCCATCCACCTTGCCATGCCCAGCTGCCTTCCTCCCTCCCCACCAGGCCCTCACCTAGGCCAGATTACTTGCTGTGGCCAGACCATTTAAGACCTAATAGGACTAA
>Ga0065711_1036517_pt1 | contig 20904 bp, 7 predicted proteins | sample Hoacrofraction12_FD_59098 | JGI IMG/M metagenome (GOLD analysis project Ga0065711, IMG submission 59098) | Hoatzin crop microbial communities from Cojedes, Venezuela - Epithelial fraction 12 v2 (version 2) | ecosystem: Host-associated > Birds > Digestive system > Esophagus > Crop | place...
AAGGAGAACCTCCCTTGACCTGCTGGCCACACTCCTCCTAATGCACCCCAGAATGCCATTGGCCTTCTTGGCAGCCAGGGCACACTGCTGGCTCATGGTTAACCTGTCGTCCACCAGGACACCCAGGTCCTTCTCCGCAGAGCTGCTCTCCAGCGGGTCCACCCCAAGCCTGTACTGATGCAGACACTACCAGGACATCAAGGGCATATTCTGAACCACTCAAGAAAATCTGTCTGCTTTCCACCTCACAACTAAACACAATCAGGGAACTGTAAGTTTGCAAATGCTAACACCTTACAGTTTTTTAAAACAGCTCCCATCTTTCAAGCACTCATCTGAATCAAAGCTGAACACTGAACATTTTGAGGCTGCAAGAACAACACCAGTTTCTGAATCACTGAAGGGTTACAGAATTCTAGATGAAGTATATTTATTCACTGTTTCTGAGTATGCAGCTATCATTAGCCCTGTATAGTAATGAAGATATGGAGGTATGGGACAATGATGCTCTGGTTCATGGGAAATCAGTGGCAGATGATTTGTAGTCCCCTATAATAAGTACTACCCCACATCACTGCTGATACAGGCATTTCAAATGTTCAGCCATGACGGCGTATTTGTTCCTTTCAAAAGTTTATGAAGTCCTTGATCTGGAGGTCAGTAAACAAATATGATAGCTGTGAGTGAGCTCAGATGCAATGTAATGGGGAGTTAATTTTCACTGCCCTGTCTCTAGATTAATCAGCTGAGGACAAAGATGAATTAAACAATGTATTAACCGACTGATATAACAAAGCAGAAGCTATATTTATCTGTCTCTGAAACCATCGACTCCAACAGCTTTATTTGAATTCATTTTCTCCAGTTAGAATAACACATGCAGTGAACTTGGTTCCTGAACATCAGATATATAGTCACCCACATTGTATCCAGCAGCACTGAATAAACCAATACCAACAGAACAGTTTCTTCTGATGCTGGTTTTACCTCAGCAAGAGAAAAAAAGAGAATTAAGCAGATTTGCAATACCTTATTTACAAAAGTGCCAAATGCCATCGCAAAGCAGAACTAATTTAATTTGATACACCTTCCAATCTCTACAAAGCTCAGTCAGGTGGAAAATAGTCTCTTTGGCGCAGGGATCAGGGGCAGAATGAAGTCCTACAGTGCTCTGCAACTGCTGAAGCTATCACGCTTCTCCAGTGTAAGCCATTCAGCAGCTTTGCAACTGCCTAGTAAAGTCAGAAACCCAAATAAACCAGCAATAGAGGGAGAGGTATGGATTATGGTTTTTCAGAGTTTCAAAGCTATTGAGTTTCCACCAGTCCCATAACTTTAATATTAGTTTGGATTACCTAGCACTTCCACAAGCAAGGTCATTTACAGAGATGGTGAAAAAAGTGAAAGAAAAACGCAATCAAAACCTAGAAATTCCCTTGAGAGATCCTGCAATACACTATATTTCCTACTCATAGAAGGGGAAGCTGTGCCTCATGGAATGCTGATGATCACAGACAGACAGAAGATGGGGTTCAGTGAGAGACCATGAACCTAACAGAGGAATGAGAACATGAGATGCTCATGCTTTGCTTTGAAATAAAATTGGCATCACATCTTCGCACAGTGTGTCTGCCTCCACTTCTCTCCCTTATGGCTTTACATTAGGTAGAGTTCTGTTTTCTTCGTGTTGTTGCACATTATTGCAGAGGGGATCTGACAAAAGCATTTGCTGTGATATTAATTCTGCTCTCACAGAAGTAAATGGGGGTCCTGAAAACCCCCTAGAGAATAAGTTTTTCAGGGAAATGAATGACATTCCCAAAGTTTTTACAAGCTGCGATGGAGATGTGAGTATCTGGGTGTTACGCAAAATCATCATGAAAGTGACCACCTAAAGATAAAGTATCCAGCCTACAAATATTTGTATTCTACCATTCAAGCACAAAACAATATTACTAAAACCAATGGAAAAAGCTTTGATTTCAACACGTCTTCTCATCACTTTTAAAGGGAACAGTTTTCATCTTCTTAACTGCAGAGTTCTCACACTCATCAAGGTTATACTAAGTGGGAAGTGTTAACGGAGACAGTGCTCAAGTGAAACACATTCATACATTAGGACAATGCAGTGTGGGGCATATAAACCTTTCAACTTGCCCTTAACCCCAGAAATGGTTGTATTTCTGTAGTGTGAAATTATTTTACATGCAATACTTTCTTTAATACTTCCTCTATCACTCGTTAACCAATTTTTAAAAAGGGAAAAATGTTCTTTTCCTGGTGATCTGTATTTTATAAAGAAAGTAGAATGAATCTCAGCAAACAAGCAAAAAGCCCTTGAAAGCTGGTGTACTAGCGAAAGGCTATGTTGAAAATGTCCACCTTAAATATTTACTTCTTTATTTGGACTATTCCCACAGGTACAAGAAAATAATATTTAAACCCAATTTGCTGGACAGAATGATGCGTTCTTTAAAGCTAGGTTTTTCCACTTTGTGAAAATCCTTCTTTACTGGTATGAATTAATTACCCATAGAAAGGAATAAAAGGAGTGATATTCCTATTCTACAGGATGACATAGTCACAATGGAACTAGAAATTGAAAGGATAAATCTTGTAATGAATGGTGACATGCTTTATAGGCATATAAGTGCTACAGAGAAGTTGATATTAACATTCCCCAGTTTTAATAAGTTCTTGATCCTGATCCAACCAAGAATTCAGAAGCCCAGTTGCGATCTAATGCCTTTCCAGAAATAGCACAAAATAAAACTTTAACGTCATTCATTTCCCCATGGGCACGGTAACGTGCCCGTATCTTTTCTTTCTGGAGAGCTAACTCAAAGACTTTGCATATTACAAGAACTAGGCAAATCTATGAGGCTAGGTCCTGCAGCCAGCATATTCCCCATGCAGGTCATGGTATTGTATTTATGAAACCCCTTAAATCACTCCCATGTGGTCCAAGCCGTTTTTTCACTACAGAGTCAAGCTCACAGCTAACTGTCATGCCCTCCTTTAATAGCACTTTGGAAATAAAGAGGAAAGACGACCAAAGAAATGCTCATTAGTCATTCACCTAGGAAAGAAGAAATTAACACACAGCACTTAATGCACTGCTTCAACATGAAACATCTAGAGACGCCACACTGCAGAGTAAGCTGAAGCAATTTTCTTCGCCTTCACGGTCTGGAGCAACCCTATAAACTAAACCACAACTAGAAGATGCAATTCCCTGAACAGAAACTGGTCAGGTCACCAAAAAGTCCAAAGAACACCAAGCCTCCATTGAAACCAATGGTGAAGTTGAGTTTCAGGCTCCTACTGTGAGTGATGCTGTCTTTTAATCACGGCATCTCTCCAGCTACAAATTAGATCCAGCTGATTACCTGTTTGACCCCAGGCAATATGTCAGCCTGGTGTGATCCTTCAGCTATCACGCTTCCATCACATGGTCTAACCCAGAAGGTGCATCCCATATGAGTTGTTAAGAAGTTAAATAATAACTGATTGATTGTTGATGTATATATTAGAAACTATGTCTTATGGGAATTCCTAACTCCGCCTCAATCATCTCTACAGCCACCACAAAGAGGAAAAATTTATTATGTCATCTCTGCCTTTGCCCTGCCTGTTATCCCATTGCCAGCCAAGTCTGTATCGGGGTGTATGTTCACTACAGTAGGGACCTCCTCTCTGTAACTGAGTCCATACTACCAAATGAAACAGGGGCTGGGATCACTGTCTGACTCTGAAGCCAAACAGCATCAATTAACATCCAACTGCATTTCACAGCACTTGGCCCTGGATCTCTTCTGGACCCCTTGTGGTGTCCCTAAGACCTCAGACATGGCTATTATTTTGCTCTTTTTCTGTCCAAAGCGTCCAAAACAAAATGAGGCTCTGTCTCAGCACCCACCACAGTAGAGAGTAAAAAGGTGTGGATGTTACATGTGTCCTGATGCACATCATGAAGGCATGTAGGGCTATTTGAGAGCATAAGAGCTGATGACATAGTCCTGAAGGACTGTGTAGAATGGAGGAATGATGGGTTCATCCATACAGTTTACTAAGAATGGTCCTTGGCAAGTGGTCATTGTCTCATGTTGCACTAAATGGCCAGAGCCAAAATCCCACTTTGGACAATTCACACAAGCTCATCCCCTAACCCTATCTCATTTAGTTATTTTATATAGCCTTATATTATTTTTATACTAATAAACTAAACAGTGCCTGGGCTCATTCTCGGGCCAACAGTGAGTTTAGCTGGCACCATCTGGCGATAAATGCAATATTATAAATCCTCTTCCCTGCAGAAACATGTAGCCACAGCAAAAACAACCTCAGGGAATATTTTCTGGACTGCACTAACTCCTGAACCTCTTGAACTAGTTGGGAAGGCTAAAGCTTTAACAGAGCCTTCCTCACCGTTTAGAAGAACAGAAAATCAAGTTGTATAGCTCTGGCCCAGGACCTGACTGTGTTTTAATTGCAGACTCCTGGCTCCCATTGCAATCTAATTTATAGCTACTGTGAGAGACAGTGGTGAGGGGACAGGTAGAAAAGGGAATTATTACATGTGTGGATATTGCTTTTAGTAAAATTTTAAAAAAAATTCCTGCAGTTCTTCCAACATTTGGGGATAAATTTGTCAAACTGTTAAACTCACTAGCTATTCCTGCTCCTTAATCACTGTGCCCCCATAAATTCTAATGTACTTCTTTTATATCAAAAGTATTATTTGGTATAAGTGATAAAGTGACACATTTGGTAGCTTTGTAAATTTACATTTGAAGAATCGTGGCTGTCATAAAATAACCAAGCTGTCAGATTGAAAAGTCAGAGTGAAGCAAGGTGGTTAACTGAAATGCGACTCCCATGAAGAATTTTCTTGTCACTCTCTATGTGGAGGCATCTGCTGCAAATATCGAATCTGAAGTCAACAGGCACTTTGATCGCAGGATGATTTATGTCAGCAATCAAATGTCTGAGTGGTAACCACACATCTGTCACCAGGACAATGTGGCATAAAAGAGAATTTAATTGCTTTTGGATTATAAATAAAATGAACGTTGCAGGAATAAATTACAAGATCACTGTTAATTTGTTGATTGTGCTATCAAGGGCAAGAAAAACTATTGGACATAAAAAACAAAGTTATTTTTTGCTCCTGGGAGATGTAGTTAGAACATTTTAATAACAAATGACAACAATTTCATTTTGGTAGGTATATACAATCCAAAAAAAAAAAGTTGGTGTTGAAGAATCTGGCACGTCTGTCTCATATTTAATCAACTCTTGTAGGTGTTAATGGAGGAAACAATCTGGGATAAAGGACTTGTGAAAGTCAGCTATTAAATATATATTTAATATTTAGATCAGCTTTCCTATTTTCTTCCTCCCACCCATTATTTAACTCTGATGGTTTGGAAGAGAACCATTTCTGAGGGAAAACAAGCTGTGTACTCACCACCATACATGTCTAATTTGTGTGCGATGTCCAACCAAATTATGGGTGTCTAGCATACCAGGATGATACAACCTAAGAAATGCACCTGTGTTCCTTGTGTAACTAATGGGGAGCAGCTTGGAACTCAGCTGGGCTGTAGGATTTGGATTAGATAAATATCTGCATGTGTACAAGTTGTCTGTGTTCCTGTTGTGATCGATGGTTAATAAGGGAGTGATTCAGTTGCCATAAAGTGGTGTGCCGTGTCCTTTGGATTGCTCTAGGGTACCTGGGAAGTCTGCATAGGGCTTGCAGAGATGACTCATGACCTCTTTCCTTCTGGGTTAGGAGCTGGAGACAAAGCAGGATTCCTTAGGGCACCAAAACGACACCAGATTGGGCAAGCCCGTCACCTTATCCTTTGGCATGGAAGAAGACCACATTCATTCTTCAAGTTCTTCAAAACATGCTGCTAGGCCAAATGCTTCTTACTTGAGTGTTGCAAAGCTCAGGTAAGGTCTCCACAATAGGCAGCTGGAATTCACCTTGGAGTCCCTGTAAAGCACAACATAAGTGTCATCATTTCCCAGACTTCAGAAAAAGAAAGGGGCATGGAGAGCCGTATTTGTGTTTTGCCACTGTGACCCTGTTGAGGTCGGAGCATTCCAGCCTCCAGGCTCCCTTGTTTTCATGTGTCTTTTCAATTTAAATAATTTGTGATATTCAGCTTTCATGGAGAGTGTTTAAGCTCATGGGCCACAGATCTCAGTTGCACACAGAAAGTGTTAGTGTTAACAGCATAGTAATAACAGCAATAACAGTAAGCACCTTCCCTGCATTTCATATCTGGACTGATGAAGTGTTTGGTGTAGGCCCGAAGCTAAATGAAATTTAACATTAACTCTTGAGCCCTTACTGAGTACCGCTTACTATAATATAATACAGCATAATTTGCAAGTATGTTTAACTCTCATACAGTCCTAGTGAGAGAGGTAAATAATACATGCAGTGAGTACATGAATAAGCACCGATGGAGAAAGGTTAGCAGACTAGTCTAGGGTGAATTATTCATTGTGAGGGATTTACCTTCCCAATTTAACCCATTTTTGCTGCTCAGCAATGATTGGCAACCAGGTTTGGAACCTAATTCCACTTGCAAACTGACTTAAGTGACATAGAAGCAGCAGAGAGTTGTCAAAGACTGCCTCAGGGAGCGCTGCTGTACAGAGTGTGTCCTGTCTGGTGTCAAAAGAGCACAAGGGGTCTGTGCCATCTTCTTTGCCAAGTGCCTGCCTAGGCAGCGTGACAAGGAACAGATGCTATTTTCTCAGTTTGGTTTATTTTAACTCACTTGCAACAACTGAACAAGTTGCTTTAGTTTATGTACAGAACCTTAGCTATACCAAAATATGAAAGAAGCAAAAATCTGTCTTCAAATCTTCCATTGTTGACTCTGTATCTGAATATTAATTGATTATTTGCAGCATACAGTTACAATTACATGGCATTATGACTTTTTTCTTATTCATCTTTAATAAGTGCATTATCAGTATAAAGCATAGATACGAACTCCTACTGGGTCAGTCCCACCAGGGCCTATTTATTGAATTTTGACGAAAGCCTAGGTCACTTAAGTAGATCCACTTTATCTTCTCCATTGGAAGAGTTTCTGTAGGAGAAGACATTGCTACAAGAAGTGAACAAGTGAGTGAGTGAACAGGCTTCTAGAAATGAAGAGCCAGAGAGGATCAGGTGAGGAGACAAGGCACTAGACACAGATACTTACAATAAGATGTAGAAATCTTAGAGGAAGACATTTGAGGAAATGTGATGCAACAGGAGCTGCTATTGGAGACAAAATGCTGGGTCCAGTTAGGAGCTGAAAATACCGTGCGAGCACAGGGAAATCACAGAAAGGCAAAATGAGGGTTAGATCCAGAGGCCAGAGTAAAGATGAGAACATTGTGAGTGCTTTTTAAGAATAAAAACAATCTGTCAATCTATCTTCTCCCCCCTCTCCCAAGTCTCTTCACTTAAACACCTACAACCAACAAATAAATATAGTTTTAATTTGCAAAAAGGGAGATTCAGGTTAGACATTTGAAAGTTCATTCTAAAAGGAAACACTGCACAAGAATAAATTGTCTCTGAGCTCGTGGTGTCCTCACCATTGAAAGTCTTTCAAAATAGAGGAAAGAATATTTATCTGGAGTAATGTAACATAACCAGTCCTCTCTGAATCAAGAGAATGGACAAAATAGTTTCCTGAGGTCCCTTTCTGAGTCTCAGTTAAGCAAGTGGTAAACGGAGTCTGAGAGACTGTTCTCCTGCGTTACTGTTTTCCTAACACTGGTTCAGTTTTCTCCTGCAGATCCATCCAGCCTCCACTGAATGCCAAAGGTGAGACAATCACCTGTGACACTTTCTTTCATTCTCTGCTTCACTGACGAGAACACAGCAGTCCTTATCTTTTCCACAGATATTCCGTGCACTGCTCTCAGACAGAACCTCTCCAGCTCTCTGTTTTGAAGGGCAAGTTGAAAGTAAAAATCCACGTGATCTCTCTATCGTCTTTACCTGCCCAATGACAGAACTGTGAAATATTGTGTTTAAGATCCCCCAAAAGGAACAGGCAGTCTTTTTGAAGAAGGCTTTTCGCTCGTCTCCTTCCTCACTTCCTAATATTCAGACATGATAGCCCCCTTTGCAGGCATATCTCATTCTTGCTGTAGGACTGCTAAATGCCAAAGGCATTCAGTGTTCACCTAGAGATACACATTGACAAATGTCACAAATGCATTTATGATAGGACTCTTTGGAGGATACCATATAAAATTGTTACACATAAGGGCAGATGTAGCGTCAGTCTCACTGAAGAAAGTGTACCCACTGTTGTGCCATGTTAGGGAGTATGTCTGCTCCAACAGAAAATGACGTAAAAGAGGTTAAAACTCCTTTTGACTTACCACCATTTCTTAATACAGAGCAGAAAGATTGACTATAACATGGCATAAAATGCACTAGGCTGGGACCCAGGAGACCTGAAGTCACTGGGAACATATGACAAAGAAAGGCAAATGAAGTCTGCATGGAAAAATAGACTTGGTTTAAAAAAAATCATAATCCATGAGCCTTTGAGCCAGGGCATAATGGCTGTCTCTTTTTTCTGAAAATGCAGTAGTCCACTGTTTGATGTCACTCATTGAGTAAAATTATAGTCCTAAAATTAATCAGCTGCCTTCTACCCTAAGAGGGTTTATTTTTTTTAATTGGTTGTACAGGGAATCTCGAGTAAGCAGCTTAGATGGAGATGTCAGCAAGAAGAGATAAACACTATCCCTTTAACTTGAGAACTTTACTGTACAAAATGCACTCAGGCTTTCAGGCACGTAAAAGTTTAGGCAAGGCTCCTGAGAATTTATTTCTTAGACTTGCATAACTGAAACACACCTTAGTCCTGCACCATAAATCTCAAAATTTCTTTTAGACATGGGTCAAAATTTAGAAGAGGGAACAGGTTCTAGTGTAATCTTTTTGCTTAAACTTCTTGGGATTTTTTTTAAATTCCATGTTGACAATCAGGCATAATTTGATTAATATGATACATTTTTCTCCAATTAAAAAAAAACACCGCAGGAATTTTAGTTCTTGTGACAAGCTTGTTGTATTTCTATTATGCTACCAGTATCTGAATGATGATTTGCAGTCTGTAAAAGGTTAAATGACTGAGTCCACTTTTACTTGTCTCTGTTTCTATAGCCAGTCATCAGCAGGAAGACCTATAGTAACAGTGATCTGTGATAAGTGGATAGGGGTCATTAACAAGGCCATTTCCATGCCAAGTTCTTAAATAAGCAAGTTCACTCATAACTCAGTCTAACAACAGCATGCCTAGGGAAGTCTTCAGACCACAGGCAAAGATCTTCCAGGAAGATCTGGGTTCAATACTGTGATATAAACCCCAGAATGTTCAATTCCAAGGGTGCTGAATGGGAATGTTCAGATGTGAATCAATTCTGTATCACCAGCAGCTAAACATCTCTGAAAAAAGGACACAAGGCACTGTAGAAATTATTATGACAGTTAGACCTGTTCCATGCAGCCAGTTTTTGGAAGTTTAATGTTATTGCTCAGCTGCCAGGATAAAAATGTGTATTGAATTTCACTGAAGTCAAACATCCTAAAAGGAATAATTAACCCTCGAAATTAGAACACTTGCATTTGGACTTCCCTTCAGGTTCTTCACTGGTTCCACCTATCTCATGACCCTTTTAATTACTGCATTTTAGCAACAGAGCCACAAGTGAACAGTAAGGTTGAATATACAGACTAAAATCAAGAAGCTTTTACACATGTGCTCATCTTGAAATATAAGGTACAATGACAAGAAACAGTTTCTGAATTCAATCTATGCTTAGATTCTTCTCCAAAGTGCAGTAGAAACATAGGCATATATCGTGATTAAAGACTGGGAAAATGGGGTTACATTATAAGAATGCATGAATATTTCATTATTACTTTGCATTTCTGTAACATTTTTTCTCTTCAAAGCACCACAGAGCACTGACAAAATAATACTCCTGCAGAGAATATGAGACCAATGACACTGCTTTAGGCAGACATTACAACTGTGACCCTCCAGGAATGTTGCAGAAGTCACTGTATTTCCATCTTATACTTTCCTAGGCAAGAGGAAAGAGACTTTAATGAACATTATTCAGGAGAAGAATCCAGGGATGAATCTGCTTTGTGTTATGCACAACTCCAGGAATTCATTGAGGAAAAGTTATGATGTAACATAGCTGTGCTTGAATTATGTGGCAGACTGAGCAGTTTATTGGGTGTCTGTTTTGCTAACAGCTGGAGATCTTTGGAAGAAAATCCTACCAGATTCCTTCTAGCTGTAAAGATTATAACAATTTATCAGATGAGACAGCGGCCACTTGTTTCTTTTTTTCAGTCATTGCCTTTCAGAAGGCTTAATGGCAATATATTGCAGGAGATTCGAGGGTCTGCAAACACACTAGACATGTTTGGCCATGTGGGGCATAGTGTAGAGGACCTCACAAGTCTGAGGTCTTGCTTGAAGGCATGACAGCAGCATCCAAAAATGGCCGAGTGTCATTTTGATCATGAGCTCACACCGAAGTTTCAGCTGAAAATGTAAACAAAGCCAGGATTATACGGCCAGAAGAAACTAATACAGTCTTCTAACATGCTCTCTGAAGCATACAGATCCCAGAATGTTAATAATCCTTTTTTCATATGCAAAAGCCTGCTATTCAATTAGCTCAAAGACTTCAGAAAGACATTTCTTCTTGAATTGAAGGCAGGTATTTATGATTTACCATATCTCTTTGTAAGGATCCAAAGGCTATTGAATCTCATTGACAAAAACAGTTTTGCGTCTTACTTCCGACTTGAACATTTCTCATCTTGGTTGCCAGTGCATGTACAAGTTGCTATTCATTTGTTCTACAAATGTAGAAAGGTTAGAAAAATAGAGTGCACCTATGTGGCACAGCCTCTGATTTGGAACTATAATGACGCTTCACAGATTTTCAGGATAATTTTCAAAGTACGGACAGAAGAACTCCTCACAGCATACCTGTTAGGGTTAGCAAAACTCTTGTGCAGATAAGCGGCTTGCCACTTGTGTCATATGTACATACAATAATACTTCAGTTTTCTGCCATCACACCAGGTGTGCAAGACTTCTTTCAAGATTTACTGTAGATCTCACTTCTGGTACAAGAAGTTTCTTGTTCTTGCTTATCATACTTCAGAAAAGCCAAGTCAGTTTATTCACCCTTTCTTTCACTCATGATGAAGGCAGATGAAGAGGAATTTCATAACAGAAAAGACTAGTAATCAATTCTCCACCCTAATCTCAGAAGTCAGGTTGTTGGAAAAGCATTCTCATATAAAGAAGGCCGTTTCAGCCAACTTTAAAAAGATATCTCTCTTAAAAAAATACCGTGAGCAACTTTTCCATTTTCACTGGGAGGGCAGAAGACTGAAAGAAGTCACCATAAACAATCATATGTAGTTCACAACAGCACAATGCTCCTGCTACCATCAAAGCAAAAACGATAGGTCATTAAACTCTCACAGCAGAAAGATCCTGTTCTGGTGACAGCTGCTCTACTGTGTAATGCACTGAGGAAAACACCATTAAGTGTAATTAAACAAAACGCCTAAAACATAAGGACAGAGACCTTTTTTCTTCTCAAAATGAAAATCCTCTGTGTACGTGCAAAATTATCTCCCACCACAATCATCCTCTCTTTTTCCTCTCAGGAAAAGAGACAGATGTCCAATTGGCAAGGAGTATGAAGAGTGTTACAGTCTCAATTTGCTTCACGCTTCCTCTTTCTAATCCCGTTCATGCCCTTTTCCATCATTTTCTGCTTTGCGTACATTTCCCTCCTTACCAGGCTGCTGCTTCTCCTCTTCATGCTTCCTGTGAGTTTGTTTCTCTCCTCTCCTCCAAAAAGATGCCTCCACTTCTGTCTGGCAGTCTTTGCTGTATCATCTTCCTTTGTCTCCTACATGTTCCCCCCATTCCCCATGTTCTATGCCTGGCTTCTGGATACTGGTTTCCTAATATTGGATCCAGTTCCTCAGTTAGCTTCTCTGCTCACTGAATGGGTGAGATTCCTTAGATCCCTAGTTCTGGCCAAATTAGGGGCCAGGCAATTTCTGTCAGACATTTATCCCTGTTCCCTGAACTCCTTGTCTTCCTTGTCAGTGCTACTGATCTCCTTCTGGTACCTCTCTGGTTGGCATGCATTTCTGGTACCTTTCAGGTTCTTGACAAGCAGTGCAAGTTCAGGAGAGGGTCACCAAGATGGTCAGGAACTGGGGCACATTGTCTGTGACGAGAGGCTGAGAGAGCAGCATTTGCTCATCCTGGAGAGGAGAGGGCTTCAGGGTGACCCAACCGCAGCCCCACTGTGCCTACAAAGAGGTCACTGAGACCAATTCCTTGAAGAGCTGGAAGTTTGATTTCCTAAAATTCAGCGTCTTGACCCATATCCCTTAGGACTGCAAACTCCAGCAGTGCATGATCACTGCAGCCCAGGCTGTCTCCAGTCTTGACATCACTGATTAGCTGATTAGCTCAGTTGCATTGATGACCATAAGGTCCAGTATCGCACGCCCTCTGGCTTGAGAAATTATCCTCAACACATTCCAGGACTCTCCTGGATTGCCTATAGCTTACTGTGCTACTTTTCCAGCAGATTTCCAGGTGGTTGAAGTCCACCAGCAGAACAAGAGCCTGCAAGCGTGATGCCTTCTGTACCTGGAGTAAAAAGGCTTCATCAACAGTCTCCCTTTGATCAGGTGGCCTGTAATAGACACCAACCACAAGGTTCTCTTTGTTCCCTCAGTCTCTGATTCTTACCCATAAGCTTTCGACCTTCTTGTGGCTATTCTTCAGAGACAGCTCTTCACACTCTGTCCATTTCCTGACACAAAGGGCAATGCTCCTTCCTCATCTGTCCCTTCTGAACAGCCTGTAGCCATCGATAGCCACATTCCAGTCATGGGATTCCTCCCACCAAGTTTCAGTAACGGCAACTAGGTCATAACTTTCTAGTGGCATGGTGGCTTCCAGCTCCTCCTGTTTGTTGCACATGCTGCATACATTGGCATAGAGGCACTTCAGGTGGGCTGTCGGCCATGTCACCTTCTTAGAGGAACGCCCCTTCATTCCTTTGAGGTATTTCACTGGTGTTTCCCTGTTGGCTTCTATTACCTCAGGAGCACCTGGCTCATCTCTGTATTACTTCCAGTGTTCTGCAGTGTAGCCAGCACATCTCAGAGCAACAGGCTGAGGGCCCTTGTTAGCACCCTGTCCCTCTAACCTTAGCATGTCATCCCACAGCTTGTTGTAGGAAAGCCTGATATTGTCCCCCAGCCCCTTCAAGCACTTGCAGCTTCCTAACACAGCCTACTTCTATCTCTGACCTTCACAGAGAGCAGCTCTGAACTTAGTTTGTTTCTTTATTTCAGAGGGGTCCTCATCAATTCTGACTTGTAATAATTTGAAATCAAAGCATGGGAACAAAATGCTCCTGTCTCTATCAGTCATTACATTACATATTCTTGACAGCTTCAATATACCTTGCTTAGAAACAGAAGCAAGTCATTTACTTTCCATGCTATCTTACATAAACCCCTTTTTACTATGCTTTTGGATTTTCCTGATCATAGAAGACCTAATGCTTCCCTGGAGGTCTCTGCATGTGTCCAAAGAGAGCATTCTTCTCTCTTTGGACAAAGGAAATCAAACTTGTGGCAATATCACTTTGAATAGTCAGCCTGCATAACAGAAACTATTACTGAATGCTTAATTTGCATCTTAGTGGGTATGTAAATAGAAATCTATCTTAGGCAAACAGTTTTGTCATATGTAGGAAAAATATTGTCTTCATGTGTGTGAGGTCAATTAATTCCCACAGTGCTACTATTTTACAAGCTAGATTTAACGAAGACACAAAAATTCCCCCAGTTAGAATTGTGGATGGGCTGTATTTTACTTATCATCAGTCTTTAACTCTTTAGCATCCAGTCTATGCTGTTTCCGTCTATAGTCAGTGACAGTGGGTAGCTTGTCCAAAGTACATACTTCTCCTAGAATGGGACAAATGACCTTCAACACATCTACAGTGACTATAGGCAGAGCCGAAAAGGATTAATTTAACCCAGATGCTGATGCTGGCAAAAGTTATAGGAGATTCCACCTTCTGCCCATGTTATCCCTGTTAACCAGGCTGTGCCTGGCTTTGTTTGTTGCTTTGATCCAGTTTTGAGCCCATGGGTGCCATGAGAATTTAAATATAACAGCAAGCCATGACAGTCCAATAACAGAAACCCTTGGGAAAATATATAGAGTTCTGAGGTACAACCTTCCTTCTTTTCCCCCCTTGGGATGCCAAAGTCTTCTCACAGGCAGCTTTATAGAGCTCTGTACGTCCCCTCTCACACCCCCAAACCAGCTTATGCGAGGAAATAAAAGTCCCTGATCTGCTTTACCATGCAGAAATCATTCAGGCATTTGCCATACATATCTACTAAACTTGTCACTGTCTGTAGATAAGTTGTTAGATTGATAACAAGCACTTATTTGAACTTGAGGCCCCCAGCCTGCAGCATTTGTGGCTGCTCCCTGATATCAAACATCTTCTTGTGCCAGGATGCCTTATCTGGAAAGAAAGCTAACAGACTTTTTCTGGAAAGCGTGAATAGCAATGCAGAGATAAGACTTACTTCCAAGGAAACATGGATATACAGGGTAACTAAATCAACTTGCGTATGTTTACATCTTAAAAAATTAAGAACTGCTCTGCAAGAAAGGACTAAAAGGCTAAATGTGCCTGGCTCTTGCTCTTCCAGAAACCTTTAGAGACCAGCCTACAACTGTGTCTAAACTAATATCTGAGCAAAGTGGATGCAAAGACTTGAGAAGAATGTTGGCCTCAGACCAGATGAACCATGAAGAAGGCACTACTGGCATAAAAGTGCCAGAAGGTTCCCACAACAGCAGATTGATGGGGTCAGCAAAATCTGTTCTGCGCTCTTCACCTAGACTCCATTCTCAGCTGAGTGGCTTATGTCACTAATAAGTAAGCTCCCAAGATACTTCAGAAAGGAACCTGGCTCCATTCTCAGATTTTTTTGCTCCTGCCTCAACCACAAGCAGTGCAGGCAAGAGGTCACCCCAGCCACAGAAAGAAAGGTGAAGGACTCCAGACACCTACTCTGTTCCTCTTCCCTGTGTCAGCAAGGGTGGAAACAGGCATAAATGCAAGCTGGCCATGCGAGGGGTCAAGGCCACAGCCCCCTGATACTCGACTATGGCACCTATTCAAAGTCTCTGGAGAAGGAGAGTTTGTCACTGTCACTGAAATTGTCCATTTTACTAAGAGATTTTCAGTCAACCCTGCATGTAGACACAGCTCTGAAGTTTTAAACTTCATCTGCACCACAGAAAATCAGGCACACATGATGAAAATTTTAAATTGAGAGGGTACTGTTCCCTAAAGAGGTTAAATATTTAGCATAAGGAAAAACAATCAATTGCATTAATTTCTCAGAGAACAACGCCTGAAGAGTAACACAAAAAATCTACAAACTTTCATCAGCAGGACTGGTAATATTGAAATAGGTTGACTCAAAGCTTAACAATAGACAACAGCACAACATATTGCTACGGTACATTTGTAGAGAGGTGGCAGTTTTTCTGTTGTTTTATTGTAGGTAAACTAAACAACAGAAGTTTCTCTGGTGTTAATGAACTGAATTAGAGCTCTCAGTTTCAGTTGGCTACTTGGGCTCACTTGAGACCTCCTGTGAGACTCTGAGCAACTCGCTTAAGCTATCTGTCTCTACAGGATCAATTTTTAAAATGTAGGTGATACATCCCTACAGGACTGCAGGGACTAAGCGCAGATATCCTGTCCTGGGTGTAGTACGCATAACTGACTAGATAAAATTATTGCAGATAGTTCACCAGAGAACTCCAGCAGATAATGGTATAATATTTGCAAATAATCAATTTTCTTTTCCAAAGTGGAGGTAGACTTGAGCAATTTTTTGTTTCTGATACTGATATATTTATACAGCTTGTAGCTTTTTTCTCTTTATTTCCCCATAGGGCACACACATAAAACATTTACATTAAACCAAAAAAATATGTGGTTGCTTTATTAATATTAAATTCACTTCCACAGAATCCACTTAATTAAAACTCTGCCCAGAAGACTGCTTCACAATTCATGGACATCCTGACCATACTTTAAGCAGGGTAAAAAATAGTGCAACAGTAATATTTTTAAGTATATTACAAATATATAGGTATCAGTAGTAACTCAAGCTTTCTTGCTAATAATATAGTTCCAAAACCACTGTCTCTGTGGGAACCATTACTATTTAAATAACATTGTGCAGTGTTATTCATTTTGAATAACATGCATTTTGAATTGTAATTGTACCAGGAATTATTTCAAATTCAATTCTGTTCGTGCTGCAAGCCTGGCACTTCAGTAAGGTACGTGCATAAAAGCGTTTGTACATATGTACAAGAAATGGGGAAATTTTCAAAGCCATAGTACATTAGCCTTGCCAGCTGTAATAGGAAGAGAGTCAGCTCTCCAATCAGCATAGACTGGAGCCGGAGAGCATAGAGTACTCTCAAAGAAATCATTAAATGACTTTTCTGTCCAGATGATAGTGTCTCTGCATTGACCAGGTCTCCCTGAAATTTTAGCAAGACAACCGTTCTAAAATAAGTCCTTAAGTTAGTGGCAAAAAACATCTCCTATTTTCCACAATGAAGGAAAGGAAGGACCAAATACTACCAGTCTGCATCCCTTTAAATGCAAACATTTCAAGAAAATTGTATAAAAATATGCAAAAATAATATTTTGGTCTCTGCTAGTTTTTGCAAACCTATGAAAAGCAGGAGTTCCCACTGAAGATGCTGTGAGCTGATGCCCCAATCTTCCTACAGTCAGTGTGAATTCTTCTGGCAGCTGGATGAAAACCCAGGTCATTGCTAGCACATAAAGACAACTATAGCATGGCAGTTCTAGTTGTTTTCAAGGCACTAAATGATGACAGGGGAAGGAGGAGAGGAAGAGGTGAGACAAAGGTGAAGAAACGTAGTTCATGTGAAGACTAATTCTGTGTTAACTAAGATCTGTCTTTATGTCAGACATGAGTACATGTACCTTCCCAGACTGGCTATGAGGCTTCAGAAAGTACCCAAGCAGTGAATGGATTGAAGAAAGTTTTCTTTTTTTTCATATTTTTTCTAAGCAAAACACCTTGGTTCACTGTGAGTTTGCTATTCTATAATAATCTTGCTTGCATAATCTTCAAAAATAAAATATTCGATAAAATGGACTCTCACTTTGGTTAAACAGCAGATGTTCCTGACTAGAATGAAGAAAGCAAACAGATTTGAATAAATATTGCCTCATGCACAGTGACAGTCAAGCTGCATCCTCAGCAACAGTTAGTATCAGGCAATGCTTCTCCAAGCATTAAAAACACAAAAATGGGGCTATGATGTTATTTTTCTTCACATTCTAAGTGTCTGAGGAAGGACTGCTTCTATATTGGTACAAATTCCCACTGGAGAAAATCACATCATGTATTTTCGCCAAATAAAATGCCTGACCTTTTACTTAGTGAATTTTATGACCGTAGGAATAAGACAAAACCTTAACCAGAGTCAGGATGAACATTGCCTCTTCCTAGCACTCAGTATATCCTCAGGCAATGCAGTGTGAAATCAGTACATATGAACTCAAGTGTAGTTGCATTTGTATTGTCCAGGGACTAATTTAGACTTACTTCTTGGTGTTTTCTTTCTGACTAACAGTCCACAGCAAGCTACAGGAAGCAATTCAAAGCAACAGCTGGACGGTCGTCTTCAGGTGCATTTTAATGGCTCACACTAAAACTCTACTGAAGACTTTTATGTTAAAATAGGGATTTTTGCAGAGATATAAAAGTAGTGCTCGCTAATAAGCAGACCACCAGATGTCCTCCATGGGTAGGTCTGTACTTCACATATATCTACAGCACAGTTCACCTATTCCATTAGCCCGCAAGCCAGACCTAGCTGACTGTTGAAACTGCTCTTTTTGGGGACTAGTAACACTGAGCGGGACACCAGAGCGTCAGGCTGCAACCCAGAGCCCTCATGAGACCACAACAGCAGGCACACTTAGTACTGTGGCCTGTCATACACATCACAGCAATTAACATATAGATCAAAAATGAATGTCTACATATTCATCCACCAGATCTATTATAATTTGCTTTTTTAATTCTTTTTTTCTTATCTTCTACTTTCCACTAGTTAAAATTGGGGCATGATAGATGCCTTTACTGGAAGGGAAACCCGGACAAATTTTCTGTGCTTAAAATGTAGGAGAGTCTGATGCCACCTTTCACTAGCAGTCATTTGTATGGAGAGCTGCAAAATTTTTGCACAAACTCTCCCAAGGTAGTAAGGTTGTATGGTAATGGTAGTATTAGTCTATGCTTGTTTGAAAAGAACTGTCAGCACCACTTTAAATTTGACACTGCATCATCACAAGTGGACAAACACTCCAATTAAATGTTTACAAGACCATGTTTGCTTGTTTTACTAATTCTTCCTTCCCCTGGGTCTTAGGAAAATTCTTCCCTCCTGCTCTTGCACATCATCTGCAGAAATCCTCACAAAGCTCCACAGAAATATGGAGGTGTCAAGGCCCACACAGAGCTAGGTGGAAGACTATTCATACTCCATGTCAGCCTTCTGTTTTTCTTCACTAACACAGGTTTTGTCATTTGTTTCTAACGCAGAAAGATAATGACATTAAAAATAATGTTCCCTTCCAAAGTTAACAAGTTGGAGATGTATCTAGTGCTCTTCTACTCTTTCACCATTCTTTTAGCCTTTCTTTTTGCAGAACATAATTTTGGAACACAGACAACTTGACAGCACCCTAGTCACGACATATAAAGGTCAACATTTCTAGAAGTAATTATATTCCAGACAAATAATATTCAAGTAAAAATGCCATAACTTTCCTTTAAGTAGGTGTCTTGTCTACATGTTTAGCAGTGAATCATTGCACCCAATTTAATATAATAAATTTGGCAATACAGCGTGGGTTCGGACTATGGATATCTGACACGCCTTCTTCTGTCTCCAATTCAGACAGGATTCTCCCAGCTCTCAATATTTCCTAATAGAGTTTTTATCCCTAGAAGTCCATGATTCAGCCCTCAGCAGATAAAATTCACATTCTCAGATAATGAATTCTCAGTTCTAAATTTTAACTGCTCAGGGTCTCTATTGTTTGCAAGAGCTGCATGGGCCAGAATGAAATTTGTAATCCTTTGCTCAGTCAGGGCTCTGTGTCTGATCCCTGGATAATCGGAGTCATTTACAGCTAATAATTTAGGAATATGGATCAAGCCCAGGAGGTCTGTTCGTCAAGATTTAGTCACCACCAATAGTGATGCCAACAGTGGTCAAAACTGAAATTTGCACATTGAACAAACATTCTAAATCTGCTATTATTTTAAACGTGTCATGGTTACTTTTCTTTATGTCAGTTCTTAAGCAGTCACCAAACCACTTACTTCTCATCAGGGGTTAGTTCAGTAGGCAGCTAAAGTAAGCTTCAGATCTCAAACTTTATCCATTTTTTACTTATAAAGAGCAAAATAATATTGTAATAATTTTTCTGCAGGGAAAATCTCATTTTGGGGATATAAGTCACAAATAATTCACAGTTTTTGTTCAAACTTTAAAAACAAAATTCACCTTCAGGCACCACTTAATCACAGAGAAATTTCACTTGAAAATTTAGAGAATTTTTTGAAACATATCTGAATGTAATAGAGGCAGCACTGGTGCCAAATGATATTCATTGTTAAAGAATTTCATTAAGTCAGGGTCTCAAGCATAATATTGCATAAGGAAGCCGAATTTGCTGCAAAGTCAATAGTCATCTTTTGTGTAATACATTCAACTTTTCACAAAGAAACAGCCATAGAATCAAATTACTGGAAAGTTCCTTTAAATCTTACCAGGAAGAGAAGCTGTTCTAATCTTGATGCTTAAAAATATTTTGCGTTAGGAATCATGCCCTAAAGACAGTTCACAGAGCATAAAGAATGGCAGAGTTAAATTGAAGGTTAAAAATCTCACTATTTTCCCAATTATTAAAAGACATACACAGTAATTTTGTACCTTGCCTGACTGCCAGTTACACTACATATCAAGCTTTCCAATTTCCTTAGAGTAGAGGAGGAATCAGTGTTAAATAATGGTATCCAGCAAAACAAAACAACCTAGACATGACATTAATTCCCTGATGTCTCTGGAAGTAACGTCCAAGCTCCCAGCGTAGCGGCCAGAGACCTTAAGCCAGCTGACCCCACTTAAAGAAAATCTTGGGTAATTGTACACCAGCCCAAAAAGTTTTCATTCAGAAAGAAAAGACTGAGTGTGATAAAACACCCAATCTAAGAGAACCTCTTGTTTAATAATACATGAGGATGAACCTCTTAAGACAGTTTAATTTCCTCTGATTTTAGTTGTCTAAAATTCAGGTACAAGCTTAACAAAAGATTTCTCTACTGTCAGATGAGAAAGTCCAGTGCCTCAGTAGCCAATTTAACCCACCCCAAGTTTGTTGTCATCAGAATTCTTCCAGAGTGCAATTCACTGCCAGCACAGTGGGATCTGGATTATACGTCCAAGCAGGCTGGTACAAAGGAATCAGGTTTTCGAAAACTACTCTGTAGACAGATTCAGGTATTACAGAATCACAGAATCACAGAATGGCAGGGGTTGGAAGGGACCTCTGTGGGTCATCTAGTCCAACCCTCCTGCCGAAGCAGGGTCATCTACAGTAGGCTGCAGAGGACCTTGTCCA